>Ga0233450_10001709_pt1 | contig 22484 bp, 21 predicted proteins | sample 011ome_30_FD_189956 | JGI IMG/M metagenome (GOLD analysis project Ga0233450, IMG submission 189956) | Coastal salt marsh microbial communities from the Groves Creek Marsh, Skidaway Island, Georgia - 011501CT (spades assembly) | ecosystem: Environmental > Aquatic > Marine > Intertidal zone >... | reverse complement strand
GCATGGACAACCATTCCGCCAGCGCCAGCGCATTGGCCGACTGAGCTCGCATGCGAATGCCCAAGGTCTCCAAGCCCTTCAGTACCACCCATGCGTTAAAGGGCGACAGCGTCATCCCTGCACTGCGAATGAGCGGCGAGAAAGCGTCATCCACCAGCGCTTGTGAGGCGCACAGGGCGCCCGCCATCACGCGCCCTTGGCCATCCAAAGATTTGGTACCTGAATGCACCACAATATCGGCGCCCAACGCAATAGGCTTTTGCAGGATGGGAGACGCAAAACAGTTATCGACGGCCAACACGGCGCCCGCGTCTTTTGCGATTTGCGCTAACGCTGCAATGTCACAAACATCCGTCAAAGGATTTGTTGGCGTCTCGGCAAACAATAATTTAGTTTGTGGTGTAACTGCCGCACGCCAAGCGGCCGCGTCAGTTTGCGACACAAAGGTAGTGGTCACGCCAAACTTTGCAAACTCAGAACCAATGAGCTTGATGGTCGAACCAAACATCGAGTGTGAGCAAATCACATGGTCGCCACTACGCAGCAAACTCATGCAGAGCAATAGAATCGCGGACATGCCTGTGGACGTCGCGATCGCTGCTTCCGCGCCCTCCATGGCGGCCAGCCGTTGTTCGAAACTGGCTACCGTGGGATTACCCAAACGGGCATAGGTGTAGCCCGCTTCGTCGCCCGCGAACCGAGCGGCAGCCACCTCGGCACTGGGCTGCTCATAGCCACTGGTCAGGTACAACGCTTCCGAGTTTTCACCATATTGACTGGGCTCGACCGCGGCGTGCACCGCAATGGTCTCGGGATGCCAATTCGAGGGGCGTTTAGATGTGTCCGAGCTCATGCGTTTTCTTCCTCTTCATCGCGCTTCTCTTGAGCAGCACGATCATCGGCACGACCTTGGTTGATCCGCGTCACGTCTTCGGCTGTGATGTCACCCGTGCAGTAAATGCCATCAAAGCATGAAGCGTCAAATCCATCGAGCTTGGGGTTTAACGCAGAGACTGCGCGCTTCAAGCCAGCAACATCTTGGTAAATCAAAGCGTCACAACCGATGAGTTCGCGCACCTCCTCAACGGTGCGTCCGTGCGCGACCAACTCGGTCGGGCTGGGCATGTCGATGCCGTAGACGTTCGGGAAACGCACTGGAGGCGCGGCACTGGCAAGATAAACCTTACGGGCACCTGCATCTCGGGCCATTTGGACGATTTCTCGGCTGGTGGTACCGCGCACAATCGAGTCATCAACCAACAGCACATTACGTCCCCGGAATTCGGAGCCAATGACGTTTAATTTTTGACGAACCGAGCGTTTGCGCACCGCCTGCCCTGGCATGATGAAGGTGCGACCGACGTAGCGGTTTTTGACAAATCCTTCGCGATAAGGCTTGCCCAAGAGGTGCGCCAATTGCATGGCACTGGGGCGCGAGGACTCCGGTATCGGGATCACTGCATCGATCAGATCAGGCGGCACGATAGATACCACGCGCTGTGCCAAGGTCTCACCCATGTTGAGGCGGGCCTGGTAAACCGATACGCCATCGAGTTGCGAATCGGGACGCGCCAAGTAAACAAACTCAAACAAGCACGGAAAGCGCTTCGGCGTCGCGGCGCACTGGGCCGCGTGAACCTGGCCCTGCAGGTCAATGAAAACGGCCTCACCGGGATCGATATCACGCACAAAGCGTTGGCCAGAGCCCTCCAGCGCCACAGATTCGCTGGCAATCATGGCTGCGCCATCACTCTGACCTAAACACAGGGGACGAATGCCAAAGGGGTCACGGAAAGCCAAAAGCCCATGACCTGCAATGAGCGCCACCACCGCATACGAACCCTTCAACCGAAGGTGGACGCGACGCACCGCCGCAAAGACGTCTTCAGCCCGCAGCGGGACACCCCGTGTGACGTTTTCAAGTTCGTGGGCAAGCACATTGAGCAACACCTCGCTGTCGCTATCGGTGTTGATGTGGCGGTGATCAGTCGAGAACAATTCGGCTTTCAACGCATGGGCGTTCGTGAGGTTGCCGTTGTGTGCCATGACCAAACCAAACGGTGCGTTCACGTAGAAAGGCTGCGCCTCTTCTTCGCTGTCGGCATTACCCGCGGTGGGGTAACGCACCTGACCCAGGCCAACGTTCCCGGGTAGCGCGCGCATGTCACGGGTACGAAAAACGTCCCGCACCATGCCCTTGGCTTTGTGCATGTAAAACTTTTGCCCATTTTGAGTCACGATACCCGCGGCGTCTTGACCCCGGTGTTGCAACAAAAGCAGGGCATCGTAAATGAGCTGATTCACAGGTGCGTGACTGACCACGCCGACGATTCCACACATTTAGGAGATCAACCTTTCGAGGCCTTGCGGCAAAAGTGGTTTCAACGTTTGCAGCCCAGCGCTCAACCAATGCGCACCGACCGAACTTTGCCACCAAGCTTCTGCTTGGAAACCAAATGCAAACACCAAAAAAGTTAAAACAGACAAAACCAGCACACCACGGACCAAGCCGAAAATGGCGCCCAAAGACCGATCAGCTGGACGCAGGCCCGAATTGGAAATCACACGCCGAACCAACGACGCAATGAACCCACCCACAAAAATAAACACCACAAACACCACGACATAGCGCACCGACACAGCCAGCAGTCCATTACCCGCTAGGAATGGCACCCATTCGGCCACCAGCGGCGCGAGCAACCCCGTCAGCGCCGCTGCCACCAGCCAATTGGCAATCGCCAATAATTCGTAAACCAACCCACGCCAAGCGCCCCAAATCGCCGAGGCGACCAGCAGTGCCACCATGAAGGTATCGAGTGGACTCCAGTCTGGCAAATCGAATTCCTCGGGCTATCAGTACGTCAGCACACGGGCCTCTAAGCCCATGCCTTTGATGCGATCAATGTAGGTTTGAAGCTCTTGGGCGTCGGTGAAGGGGCCGACGCGGATGCGGATCATACGCACCCCATTAATCGTTGCCACATTCACCAACGTGGTGATACCCGCTCTCTCTAACCTGAGGCGAAGCGCACGCGCCAAACTGTTTTCGGTAAATGCGCCCACTTGAATCACGCGACGCTTGCCATCGTCCGGATAATCCAGTTTGGTGGCGGTCTTAGGCTTGTCGTTGAGGATGCGTTCCGCGCGCTGGGTCTCGGCCTTCTGCGCGGCCGCTTTATCAGCAGACGCTTTATCGGCAGCCGCCTTATCCGCCGCAACCTTTTCCGCAGCTGATTTTTCTGCAGCCACTTTTTCTGCGGCTAACTGCTTGGCCTGTTCTGCTGCCGCTGCGGTGCTGTCTTCATCTGGGCGGTCGCCATCAGACTCGGCGCTGACTGCGGCTACGGTGTTGTCCATCGCTGGTGGCTTTGGCGTCTCAGCGCCACCAGCGTCGTTACCCACGGCGGGCTTGGCGGCCGCAACTGGGGTCGTCGGCACCGGCGTAATGGGGGCAACTTTGTCTTTTGCCGGTATCGCGATTGGCATGTCAACGGGCAACGACCGTGGGGCTGTGTCGAACAACATAGAGAAACTGATGACCGCGATGGTCACCAAAATAGCCGTACCCACCAATCGATATTGCGCCTGACGACGAATCGTCTCGATGCTTTCATTGCGCTCGGACCGACCTTCTTTACCAGACTTGAACATAAGGAGGAACCGCAGAGGACTTTCGTTCAATAAAACCGAAATTTACGTGTTTTGACCGTCGTTACCACCCAAATGCTTTGCGTTGAGTCTGGGTACGCCGTGCTTCAAAACGCCGCCCACCGTGAAGAATGAGCCGCACACCACGATTCTATCAGTGGGGGCTGCCTGCGCGACGGCCGCATCAAGGGCCTTTTGTGGGTCGTTATAGCTGATTTTGCTGGCTTTTTCACACCCGGGCACCGATGTCGAAAGGGCAACCAGCGCCTCAGCACCGAGGGCTCGCGGCAGCGGTAAGTCGGTAAAGTACCAATGGTCAACCAATGGGCCCAACTTCTGCAGCATGGTGGCGACATCTTTATCCGCCATACACCCGAACACCACGTGGGTCGCCGGGAAGTAGCCCATGGCGTCCAAGTTCGCCACCAAGGTGGCCATGGCATGTGGGTTGTGGGCCACGTCCAATACCAATTGAGGCTCGCCCGGCACGATTTGGAAGCGTCCCGGTAGGCTCACCAGCGACAAACCAGCCCGGATGGACTGGGCCGTCACGGGCAGTTGGGGTCGCAGCGCCTCCAGCGCGGCCAGCACACCCGCAGCGTTCAGCAGCTGATTGGCACCGCGTAAAGCAGGGTATGCAAGCCCGGCATACCGACGCCCGCGCCCTGCCCAGCCCCATTGCTGCTTGTCGCCGGAGACATTGAAGTCACGACCGAGCAACCAGGCATCTGCTCCGATCGCGTCTGCATGGTCCGTCACGCTGGTGGGGGGTAAGGGGTCACTCACGATCGCCGGCTTGCCAGGGCGCATGATGCCAGCTTTCTCTCGGCCAATCGCCTCGCGGGTATCGCCGAGATAGGCCTGATGGTCTAAATCCACACTGGTGATGATGGCGCAATCGGCATCCACGGCATTCACCGCATCCAAACGCCCACCCAGCCCCACCTCCAAAATCATGACATCGGGCTTGGCCAATTGCATAACGCGCAAAATACCCAGTGTGGTGAACTCAAAATAGGTCAGGCTGACGCCCCCAGCGGCCTCGCACGCAGCGGCCACTGTGCTGAAGGCTGTGCAGAGATCCTCTGCACTGACGTGATCACCGTTCAGGCGGCACCGCTCTTCGAAATCAACCAAATGGGGGGATGTATAGAGCGCGGTCCGATAGCCAGACTGCGACAAAATCGCCTCAAGCATGGCGCAGGTTGACCCTTTGCCGTTGGTGCCAGCGACCGTGATCACAGGGCACGGCATGCGCAATTGGTCGGGCAGGCAGGCGGCCACGCGCTGTACCCGGTCCAACCCCATATCAATGGCAACAGGGTGTAGTTGCTCAAGGTGATGCAACCAATCGGCTAAATTACGGGGCAACGGGGTCGAATCAGGCATGGGCGACGCTTGTATGAAAGCCGTTATTGTCTCAGCCATTCGCCGGTCACCAAGACGGGGCAAAATATATACCCATGAACGATCCACAAGCCACCCAAAATTCGATCCAAGTCTTTGGTATTCCCAACTGCGACACGGTCAAAAAGGCCCGAACCTGGCTCGCCGCACAGGGCCTGGATGTGCAATTCCACGACTTCAAAAAGCAAGGCGTGCCGCCCGATGCGATCCCAAAGTGGCTGGCACAGGTCGATTGGTCGATATTGATCAACCGCAAGGGCACGACGTGGCGCCAACTGGATGACGCCGAAAAAGCCAACGTGACCGATGCCACAACGGCTCAGGCGCTGGCCACGCGGTTACCCAGCGTGATCAAACGCCCCGTGGTGGTGTGGGCGAATGGCGACGTGACCGTCGGATTTAACGCCGACGATTGGGCAAAACGCATCTGAAACCCGCTGTGCCGTGGGCCTGACACACCGGCTCCACTACAATTGAGGGTTGCGTCGGCATCATCCTGACGCCCCGGCTCCCCCACACTTTTTGCACGGATTACCCATGGCAACGATTCTTCAAAATTTACCTGCTGGTCAAAAGGTCGGCATCGCTTTTTCTGGCGGTTTAGACACCAGCGCGGCCCTGTTGTGGATGCGTCAAAAAGGCGCCGTGCCCTATGCGTACACCGCCAACCTCGGGCAGCCCGATGAGCCGGATTACGATGAAATACCTCGCAAAGCCATGGCCTACGGTGCCGAGGCAGCTCGACTGATCGATTGTCGAATCCAGCTGGCCAATGAGGGTATTGCAGCCCTTCAGAGCGGTGCCTTCCACATTTCAACCGGCGGCATCACCTACTTCAACACCACGCCTATCGGCCGCGCTGTAACGGGCACCATGCTGGTCGCCGCCATGCGCGAGGACGACGTCAACATCTGGGGTGACGGCAGCACCTACAAAGGCAACGACATTGAGCGCTTTTACCGCTACGGTCTGCTGACCAACCCCTCACTCCAAATTTATAAGCCTTGGCTCGACCAACTGTTCATTGACGAATTAGGTGGACGTGCCGAGATGTCTGCGTTCATGCAGGCCGCGGGTTTCGACTACAAGATGTCGTCTGAAAAGGCCTACTCGACCGACTCAAACATGCTGGGTGCCACGCACGAGGCGAAAGACCTCGAGAGCCTCGCCAGCGGCATGCACATCGTCAAGCCCATCATGGGCGTCGCCCACTGGCGTGATGATGTCGAAGTTAAGCGCGAACAAGTCACCGTACGTTTTGAAGAAGGCCAGCCCGTTGCCTTAAACGGCAAAACTTTCAGCGACAGCGTCGAACTGATTCTGGAGGCCAACCGTATCGGTGGACGCCATGGCTTGGGCATGAGCGACCAGATCGAAAATCGCATCATCGAAGCCAAGAGCCGCGGGATTTACGAAGCCCCCGGCATGGCCCTGTTGCACATCGCCTACGAGCGTTTGGTCACGGGTATTCACAACGAAGACACGATTGAGCAGTACCGCATCAATGGCCTGCGATTGGGCCGTTTGCTGTATCAAGGCCGCTGGTTTGACCCGCAAGCCATCATGTTGCGCGAGACCGCGCAACGCTGGGTGGCGCGTGCCGTCACGGGTGAAGTGACTTTGGAATTGCGTCGTGGCAACGACTACACCATCATGAACACCGACTCGCCCAACCTGACCTACCAGGCCGAGCGTTTAACGATGGAGCGCGGCGAATCCATGTTCACACCACGCGACCGCATCGGTCAGCTGACCATGCGCAATCTCGATATCGTTGACACGCGCGACAAGTTGGGCATCTACGCCAAGTCAGGCTTGCTAGCGTTGGGTGATGGCGCCGACATGCTCAAACTGGCAAACGACCAAGACGCCAAAAAATAAGTCTCTGCGCGTTAAACGACCTCGGGTTCGGGCTCAAGCATGAGCCCGAATCGTTCGAACACGCTGGTTTGAATAGCCTTGGCCAAGGTCATCACCTCTCCGCCTGTGACCGCTTGCTGGGCGTTGCCCCGGTTCACCAACACCAAGGCCTGTTTCTCGTACACGCCAGCAAGTCCAATCGACTTGCCACGCCAGCCACACGCATCAATCAACCAGCCAGCTGCCAGCTTGATACGCCCATCGGGTAAGGGGTAGTGCACCAAATTCGGTTCACGCCCAATGATGTCCGCGCACTGCTCGGCAGATACCGTGGGATTTTTGAAAAAGCTGCCCGCGTTACCGATCACTTTAGGGTCTGGCAACTTCGCTTGACGAATGCCCACCACCCAATCCAGTACCTGTTGTGGCGTAGGCTTGTCGATGCCCGTCGCGGCGACCTGCTTTTGCAAATCAAGGTAACCGAGCTCTGGCACCCACCGTTTAGGTAAAGCGAATCGCACCTGTGTGATGAGTGCACGCCCCTTCAGCCCCATCGCCAGTGGCGCAGCGGGCGCGTGTTTAAAGACAGAGTCGCGGTAGCCAAAGCCACATTGGTCGGCACGCAGGGTGAAGGGCTCGCCAGTTTGCAAGTCAATTGCGTCGAGCGCCTCAAATCGATCTTGTAATTCGACGCCGTAAGCCCCAATGTTTTGAACGGGTGCGGCGCCACAGACACCCGGTATCAGGGCCATGTTCTCTAAGCCCGGCCAGCCCTGTGCAACCGTCCAGCACACAAACTCGTGCCAATCGACCCCTGCCCCAGCGGCAACGATCCAATGGCGGTCGGTTTCGCCCACCAGTGCCATGCCTGGAATTTCTACTTTTAGAACCAGTGCACTCACATCGGCCGTCAAGACGATATTGCTGCCACCGCCCAATATGAAGATCGAGCGATCGCGCAGCAACCCCGAACGCACAGCAGCCTGCGCCGACTCGACATCACGAATCACCAACAACTCACGTGCACGTGCCGCAATCCCGAAGGTGTTGAATGCTTGCAGCGAGACGTTTTTCTGCACTAATATTGACGGTTCCGACATCCGGAAATTGTCGCATTAAATTAGGATTACACAGCCATGCCCTCATTCGATACCGTAATGGAACCCGATATGGTCGAAGTCAAAAATGCCATCGATCAGGCTGCCAAAGAAATTGGCAACCGATTCGACTTCAAAGGCACTTCCGCCGCCATCGAGCTGAAGGACAAGGAGATCACGCTAACTGGCGACGCCGATTTCCAACTCACGCAAATCGACGACATCATGCGCAACAAACTGGCGAAACGAAACGTCGATGTGCGTTTCATCGACATGGGGAAAGTGGAGAAAATTGGCGGCGACCGTGTCAAACAAACTGCTGTGGTTCGCAGTGGTATCGCCACCGAGGACGGCAAAAAAATTCAGCAGGTGCTCAAGGGCAGCAAGCTGAAGGTCCAAGGTGCCATCCAAGGTGACAGCGTGCGCGTGACGGGCGGCAAACGTGATGATTTGCAGGCCGCCATGGCGTTGATTCGCTCAGAGATCCCTGATCTCCCCCTCACCTTCAATAACTTCAGGGATTAACCGCAGCGGTCGCGACTACCTCAATTTTGTAGTTGGGGTTGGCCAAACGAGCCTCCACCGTGGCGCGGGGGGGCGTGTTACCAGGCGTTACCCAGGCATCCCACACGGTGTTCATGGCCTGAATATCGTCGATATTGCTGAGGTAAATTTGCACCCGCAGCAGTCGTGACTTGTCACTGCCAGCCTCGCGCAAACGCTGCTCGATTTGGTTCAAAACGTCGCGGGTTTGACCCTCGATATCGGTATCACCCGCCTCGGGCACCATACCGGCCAGGTACACAACGCCATTAAAAACCGCTGATTCGCTGAGACGCGCACCAACATGAAAGCGCGTGATGCCGTTGTTTTCAACCTGACTCATGACCATCCTTTTTTAAACAAGCAATTACTTTTTTGACTGGCCCAGTTTGCTCTCTGTGCCCTTCATGATGCGACCGAGGTTTTCACGGTGACGCCAGATCAACATCAGTGACATGACGGCCAAACAACCCGTCGAGACAGCGCCCGCTTGCCACGCCACGCCATGGCCAAATAACCAATAAAACGGCGCGAATACAGCTGCGACAACCGATGCCAAAGACACAAAACGACTGAAATAAACCAATATTAAAAACGTGGCGAGGCAAGCCAAGCCCAGCGTAGGCTCCAGCCCAAACAGCACACCAACCGCGGTCGCCACGCCCTTGCCCCCCTTGAAACCAAAAAACACGGGGTACAAGTGTCCTAAAAACGCCGCAAGACCAACCAAGGCGCCCCACTCGGAAGCGCTGCCCCCGAAACCCCATTCGGTTGCGAATCGCAACATCAGCAGCACTGGAATAAAGCCCTTCAGCGCATCCAACACCAACGTAGCGATGGCCGCCGATCGTTTGCCCGATCGCAAAACGTTGGTAGCGCCCGGGTTGCGACTGCCAAACGTACGGGGATCAGCAATGCCCATGATCTTGCTGATCACAATCGCAAAGGCGACCGAACCCAACAGGTAGGCGGCGATGACCATGGCAATGGGCATCCAGAGATTAGATGTGGCGTTCATAACGGAGATTCAAAAAAAGGTGGTTGGGTGGCCCACAAGGTCAAACCGCGGGGTCACCCCACGCGAATCGTAACGCATCAATGGCAGCCAACGTCTCGGCGTCTAATTGGCAATCAAACGCATCGATACAGGCATCTAACTGCTCGCAATTGATGACGCCAATGATGGTGCTTTTCGCAACCCAATGCTGGTAGCAAAACGCCAGCGCCATCTGGTGCGGTGTCAGTCCCTTCTCACGCGCCAGCGCGTTATACGCACGGGCTGCATCAAGGGCACGCGGACGGCCCCAGCGCTGCTTTCGGGTCGATTCATAAATAGCCAAACGACCTTGCGGCGGGCCACTGTGCACCAACCCGGTATCGTCGTATTTGCCAGTTAAAAGGCCAAAGGCCAATGGCGAGTAGGCCAGTAAATCAACACCCAAACGGTACAGGCTTTCGGACAGCGCGTTCTCGACTGACCGGTTCACCAAATTGAATGGGTTTTGCACAGTGGCAATGCGTGGCAGTTGGTGGACTTCAGCCAAACGCACGAATTCATGCACGCCATACGGCGTTTCGTTTGATAAGCCAATGGCGCGCACCTTACCCGCTTTCACCAAGCGTTGCATCGCCTCCAATTGCTCCAAAATGGGCGCGCAATCGGCCTCCTTGTTGGGATCGAAATACATCTGCCCAAATGCGGGCACATTACGAGCAGGCCAGTGGATTTGGTACAGATCGATCACGTCGGTTTGCAGGCGTCGCAAACTGGCCTCACACGCCGCTTCAATTTCCGCTGCGGTCAGGCCACTGTTTTCCCCCCGCACCCATGGCATGCCACGCGACGGACCCGCTACTTTAGATGCCAAAACCACCTGCGCACGTTTGCCCGGGTTCTTTGCAAACCAGCGCCCCATGATGGTCTCGGTGGCGCCACAGGTCTCCGCTTTGGTGGGTACCGAATAAATTTCAGCGGTATCCCAAAAGTGAACGCCTCGCGCCAACGCGCGGTCCATGATGGCGTGCGAGGTGGCCTCATCCACCTGCTCACCAAACGTCATGGTTCCCAAACAAATAGGGCCCACTTTTAAGTCAGACTGACCGAGCGATAACGATGGAAATGGCGTTGTGTTTGTCACGATCTAAGCTCCTTCTGTGGCGCGTGATTCTTCCAACAAGCGTAACACTCGGCGCTGGACTTTACCGGTCGTGGTCATGGGCAATGCGTCAACAAACTCGACATCCTTCGGATACTCATAGGGCGCCAACTTACCCCGCACATGTTTCTGAAGATCCGCTATGAGCGCCGCATCCCAATCGGCGCGCTGCGCGTCTGTTAACGCAGTTCTTGTTGCCGCCACCTCGGGCGCCAAGACCACAAATGCCTTCACTGTCGCGCCACGGGCCTTGTCGGGTCTGGGCACTACCGCGGCATTGAGTACCGCAGCATGCTTGACCAAACAGTTTTCAATTTCGCCGGGGCCAATGCGATAACCCGCAGCTTTGAACATGTCATCGGTGCGCCCGGCGTACCACAGGTAACCATCGGCATCGCGGCGCGCAAGATCGCCCGTTCGGCACCAATCACCGGTGAACTTTTTCGCGGTTGCTTCGGGGTTGTTCCAGTAGCCAATAAAAAACACGGGGTCAGGTTGGCCATCGAGCGCGTAACGCTTCACGGCTACCTCACCGATCACGTCATCGGGGCAGCGGTTTCCGGCATCGTCAATCACATCCACGGTGTGTCCCGGGTAGCCCTTACCCATGCTGCCTGCTTTTGCGGGCCATCCCACCACGCTGCGTTGGTTATTCATGGCGCAATTGCCCACGATGTAGTTCACCTCAGTTTGTCCAAACATCTCGTTGACCACGACGCCGAGCTCTTTTTCACACCAGGCAAATACAGCATCGCCAACAGCCTCACCCGCGCTCATCAACCCGTGTAGTTGCAATCGGAACTGTTTGCTCGGTTGCGGATAAGCCTTCATCATGGCTTTCAGGGCCGTGGGAAACAAAAAACTGTGCGTGACCCGGTGTCTCTGCATCAATGCAAAGGCGGTATCTGGCGAGAAGCGTCCTGCAAAGGCCACGATCGGCCGGCCGAATACCAAACAAGGCAGCAAAGCGTCCATCAAACCGCCCGTCCAGGCCCAATCAGCGGGACTCCAAAACACCGTGTCGAACTGCGGCTCCACAGGCATGCCCAGCCCGTCGCAGCCGGCTCCTGAGGGGTCATAGCCAAACCAGTTTTGGCTGGCGATAAAGCCCGTCAAATTACCAATCAGGGCGCTGTGCGGAATCAGCGCCCCCTTTGGATTACCCGTTGTGCCACTCGTGTAGATCAACACCGCCGGGTCGGTCGCCCGGGTTTGAACCAGCTCGAACGGCTCAACAGGGCTCGTTTGGGTTTCTGTCCATGGCAGGTACTTAACCGTATCGGGCAGCGGGGGTCGTGTCGCCGCCGAGTCGCCAACATGGACCACTAAGCGCAGCTGTGGGCAATCGAGAAGCACCTCAGCCACACCGCCGATGGTTGCATCGTCTGCAATGGCCGCAACGGCCTGACTATCCTGGAAGCGATAGGCCAACGCCTGAGGCCCAAACAACTGCGACAGCGGCATCCCCACGGCGCCCATTTGTAACAGCGCGATGTAGGCAACCGCCGTCTCAAAGCGTTGGGGCATGACGATCGCCACCCGATCACCGCGTTTCACGCCTTGTTCAATCAGGGCATGCGATAACCGGTCCGCAGCCTGCTGCAAGGCCTGATAGCTGTACCGATGCTCGCCGCCCAACGGTTCGTCGGGCGACCCGCTAGGGGCTTGATCGATAATGGCCGTTCGGTAATAACCGTCCTTGCGTTCAGCCCAGCGTCGGGCGCACCACTCCGCCATGTTGAAGTAAGGGGGAACTGACCATCGAAACTGCTGAGACAGCGTGTCGTAGTGGTCCCCCGGCTGAGGCGAATTCGCGTGGGTTGCGGGTGTTTTCATGGCGTGTCGCCTACCTTCTATCAAGGTCGTCAATATTTCTTAAGATACCCGAATGTATCAAGACGCAATGTACCAAGTTAAGCGGGCAAGCCAAAGTCATACCCTACCCATTCGCGGGCTGGCCTATCACCTCAGAACGTGGGGGACGCCGAAGCCCGACGTACCACCATTGGTCATGGTGCATGGCTGGATGGACATTGGCGCGTCTTTCCAATTTATGGTCGACGCCCTGGCCGACGACCGTTGGGTCATCGCCCCCGACCTGCGTGGATTCGGCGGCACCCAGCCGGCGTTTGCAGACAGCTTCTGGTTTGCCGACTATTTAGCCGACCTCGACGCCATCCTCCAATCACTTGTAGGCGATCAACCCATCGATCTGCTTGGCCACAGCCTCGGGGGCCACATCGCCACCACGTACGCGGGTGTTCGACCCAACCGGATCAGGCGCTTGGTCAACCTGGAGGGGTTTGGTTTGGCATCGACACGTCCCAGCCAAGCACCGGGCCGGTACGCGCAATGGCTGGATGAAATTGCCGCGTTTAACGCTGGCGAAAAAGACCTTAAGACATACGAATCGTTGACCGCAGTCGCCAATCGGCTCACGAAAACTAACCCTCGGCTCAGTGCCGACAAGGCCGCCTGGTTGGCTGGGCAATGGGCCTCAAAAACCACGGATGGTCGCTGGCAAATCAACGGCCACGCCGCCCACAAAGTCGTGGGGGCAAACCTTTTTCAAGCCCCCGAGACAGTGGCGGTCTACCAGCGCATCACCGCCCCCACCCTGTTTGTTCGGGCTGCGGAAGACAGCCTACAAACCTGGTGGAAAAACAAATTCACACAAGCTGAATTTGCGGAGCGACTGACCCATATTCCACAGGTTGAAACCCGGGTTATGGCAGACGTTGGACACATGCTCCACCACGATAAACCTGAGGAATTGGCAGAAATGGTGATGGATTTCATAACCTAAGCTCAGAGCATGAGAAAATAGTCGTTTACCCCAACTGCAGAACTGCCGAGAACGCCATGGAAGCCGAACAAATCAACACCCTCTCTAACCTCATCGACGACTTGCAAGCGCGTGTCGGTGAATTACGGAGGTATCTTTGACTTCGATGCCAAAGAAAATCGTCTGCGCGAAGTTGAAGCGGCACTAGAAGACCCCAACGTCTGGAATGACCCCAAACGAGCCCAAGAGCTCGGCAAAGAAAAGAAAACCCTCGATGACATCGTCGGCGTCATCCGCAAACTAGACGGTGACTTGGCAGACAACCGCGAGTTGTTTGAGATGTCGCAAGACGACGACTCAGGTTTGCGCGCCATTGCCAAAGACGTGGCTCTGTTGACCCCCACGGTTGAGCGCCTTGAGTTTCGGCGTATGTTTAATCAAGAGGCCGACCCCAACAATTGCTTCATCGACATCCAGGCCGGCGCCGGTGGCACAGAGGCCTGCGACTGGGCCAGCATGCTGCTGCGCCAATACTTGCGCTACGCCGAGCGGCAAGATTTCAAAACCACGATCGAAGATGAGACCCCAGGCGACGTCGCGGGGATCAAAGGCGCAACCATCAAGGTCGAAGGTGACTACGCGTTCGGCCTCCTCCGAACCGAGAGCGGCGTACACCGCTTGGTGCGGAAATCGCCTTTTGACTCGTCGGGGGGTCGTCACACGTCGTTCGCATCGATTTTTGTTTACCCCGAAATCGACGACTCGATCGAGATCGACATCAACCCCGCCGATGTGCGCACTGACACCTACCGCGCGAGTGGTGCAGGTGGACAGCACATCAACAAGACCGACTCGGCCGTGCGCTTGACGCACATCCCCACGAACATCGTGGTGCAGTGCCAGGACAGTCGCAGCCAGCACAGTAACCGAGATGTCGCCTGGAAGCGCCTGCGCTCCAAGCTCTACGACTACGAAATGCGCAAGCGCATGGAAGAGCAACAAAAGCTGGAAGACGGTAAAACGGATGTGGGCTGGGGCCACCAAATTCGATCGTACGTTCTCGATCAAAGCCGCATCAAAGACCTGCGCACTGGCGTGGAGGCCACCAACACCCAAAAGGTGTTGGACGGTGACCTTGACGCCTTCATCGAAGCCTCGCTCAAGCAAGGCGTTTGATCAGCACCCCTACAGCACATTGGATCACTCACTATGCAAGCACTGATGGCAGATGCCTCACAAATGACCACGGTAATTAAGCGTGAAGACTATGCAGCGCCCGCTTTCTGGATTGAAACGGTCACGCTCAGCTTCGACCTAGACCCGACCAAAACGCGGGTACTCAATAAGATGCGCCTGCGTCGGAACCCCGATGTGGCGGTGCAGCCCCTGCGTTTGCAGGGCGAGGACCTGACGCTCACGCGGGTGATGGTGAATGGCCAGGGCAGCAGCTTCAAAATCGACAACGGCGACCTCGTATTAGAAAGTCTGCCGGAGGGGCTTGAGCCCTTCGACCTTGAGTTGCTGACGATGTGCAACCCCGAGCAAAACACACAGCTCATGGGCTTGTACATGAGCAACCAAACGTTTTTCACCCAGTGCGAAGCACAAGGCTTCCGCCGCATCACGTACTTCCTGGATCGCCCTGACGTCATGGCCACCTACGAGGTCATTTTGCGCGCCAGCAAAGCGGCGTTCCCCGTGCTGTTGGCCAACGGCAATTTAGTTGAAAGCGGTGATTTACCGGATGGCCGCCACTTCGCCCGCTGGCAAGACCCCCACCCCAAACCGTCTTACCTGTTTGCATTGGTTGCGGGCGACTTGGTTTGCCGTGAGCAGCGCATCACCGCGCGCAACGGGCAATCGCATCTGCTGCAGATCTACGTGCGTCCGGGCGACCTCGACAAAACCGAGCACGCCATGAACGCGCTGATGGCGAGCATTGCGTGGGATGAATCGCGCTTCAATCTGCCGCTTGATTTAGAGCGTTTCATGATCGTCGCGACCAGCGACTTCAACATGGGCGCCATGGAAAACAAAGGCTTAAACGTCTTCAACACCAAGTTCGTATTGGCCAGTCCAGCCACCGCGACCGACACCGACTTTGCCAACGTCGAGAGTGTGGTCGCCCACGAATACTTTCACAACTGGACAGGAAACCGCGTCACTTGTCGCGACTGGTTCCAGCTGTCTTTAAAAGAAGGCTTGACCGTCTTCCGCGACCAGGAATTCAGTCAAGACATGGCAGGTAGCGCCTCAGGTCGCGCGGTGAAGCGCATTGACGACGTGCGTGTGCTGCGCACCGCGCAATTCCCCGAAGACGCCGGCCCCATGGCTCACCCTGTGCGCCCTGACCAGTACGAAGAAATCAACAACTTCTACACCGTCACCATTTATGAAAAAGGTGCCGAGGTCGTGCGCATGATGCAAACCTTGGTTGGGCGCGACGGTTTTGCCAAAGGCATGGCGCTGTATTTCGAGCGATTTGATGGCCAAGCCGTGACCTGTGATGACTTCATCCAAGCCATCGCAGATGCCAACCCCAACTCAGACCTCACACAACACCTCACAGCCTTCAAACGCTGGTACAGCCAAGCGGGTACCCCGCGCGTCCATGCGGTAGGGACCTACGCCGAGGGTAGTCAGACCTTCACGTTGGAGCTGCGTCAATCCTGCGCGCCGACACCCGGTCAACCGGTCAAAGACCCCTTCGTCATTCCCGTGTCTGTGGGCTTGGTAGGCCAAGACGGCACCGCCATCCCCTTGACGCTGAGCAACGATGACCCCGATGCGCCAGTTATGACCACGCGAACCTTGGTGCTCAACGAGCCCAGCGAGCGCTTTGTCTTTACCAACGTGACGCAACCCGTCGTGCCGTCGCTGCTGCGCGGATTCAGTGCCCCCGTGGTGCTGGACATTGACCTCAGCGATTTGCAGTGGTTGCATTTGTTGGCGCATGACAGCGACCCCTTCAACCAGTGGGAAGCCTCTCAACGCTTGGCACTAGGTCGGTTATTGGGCGCCATTCGTCAGGGCGGTGAGGTTGCACTCGATGAGGCCTACCTCAACGCGTTGCGTGCAGCGCTGCGGCACCCGTCACTTGCACCCGGCTTCAAAGAGTTGGTACTGACCCTGCCCAGCGAATCCTATATCGCGGAGCAACTCCACAGTGTGGACCCCCAACGTATCCACAGCGTTCGCGAGCAAATGCGCGCCGCCATTGCGCAGGCGCTGGCGACCGAGTGGGCGGAGGCTTTTGCTGCTTACAACGCGACGCAAAGTTACCGCCCCGACGCGCAAAGCAGCGGCCAACGTGGCTTGGCTAATTTGGCGCTGAACTACCTGGTTCTCAATGGCGTCAAAACCGGGGATGCGCAATGGTCCGAGCAAGCGCTGCAACGATTCAACCTCGCCAATAACATGACCGACCGATTCGGCGCCATGGCAGCGCTGGTTAACTCGGGAAGTCACTTGGCCGGTGTTGCGCTTGACCGCTTCTATGCCATGTTCAAACACGACGCCTTGGTTCTTGACAAGTGGTTTGCCCTCCAGTGCGGCCGCGTTGACCGGGGTGGCGATGTGCTGGCGTCAGTTAAGCGCTTGTTGGCGCACCCCGACTTCAGCATCAAAAACCCCAACCGCGCGCGCAGTGTGCTGTCAACCTATTGCCAAGGTAACCCTGCCGCCTTCCACCGTGCAGACGCCGGCGGCTACGTGCTGTGGGCGGAAAAAGTGATCGAGCTTGATGCCTTCAACCCGCAGGTGGCCGCGCGCTTGGCCCGCGCCTTGGATCGCTGGGAAATTTTGGCCGAGCCATACAAAGCCGCTGCCCGTATCGCTATTGAACGTGTCGCGGCAAAACCCGACCTCAGTGCGGACGTTCGCGAAGTCGTTTCCCGCGCATTGGCCTAACCCACACGCATCATTCCAACAGGACGCAACATGCCAGCCTCACGTGTCTCACTCACCCGCTACCTGATCGAACAAGAACGTGACCACGGCACGATCCCGCCGCAGTTGCGATTGCTGCTGGAAGTGGTTGCGCGTTCGTGCAAAGGCATCAGCCTCTCGGTCACCAAAGGCGCGTTGGGGGATATTTTGGGTGCTACCGAGTCCGAGAATGTTCAGGGTGAAGTGCAGAAGAAATTGGACATCATCGCGAACGAAGTCTTGATCGAAGCCAACGAATGGGGTGGTCACCTCGCCGCAATGGCCAGCGAGGAAATGGACAGCATCCACGTCATTCCCAACCGCTACCCGCAAGGCGAGTACCTGTTGCTGTTTGACCCCCTGGACGGCTCCAGCAACATTGATGTGAATGTCAGCATCGGTACTATCTTCAGCGTTTTAAAGAAGCCTACCAACAGCCCCGCTGTAACGGAGGCTGACTTTTTGCAAGCCGGCAATCAACAAGTGGCGGCTGGATACTGCGTCTACGGCCCGCAAACCACCTTGGTGTTAACCGTCGGTAACGGCGTCGCCATGTTTACGCTGGACCGCGAGCAAGGCTCATTTGTGCTCACACACGAAAACGTCAAAGTCCCCGAAGATACGCAAGAGTTCGCAATCAACATGAGCAACATGCGGCACTGGGATACCCCCGTCAAGCGATACGTCGACGAGTGCTTGGCTGGCACCGAAGGCCCGCGGGAGAAGAACTTCAACATGCGCTGGATCGCCAGTATGGTGGCAGACGTCCACCGCATACTGACCCGTGGCGGCGTGTTTATGTACCCGTGGGATAAGCGCGAGCCCAACAAACCCGGCAAGCTGCGCCTGATGTACGAAGCCAACCCCATGAGTTGGTTAATCGAGCAAGCAGGCGGTGCAGCCACCAACGGCAAACAGCGCATCCTAGACATTAAGCCCGACGCGCTGCATCAACGCGTGAGCGTTATTTTGGGTAGTAAAAACGAAGTCGACCGCGTGACCGAATACCACGCCTAAGCCAAAACGCTACCCCGCTATAATTTAGCCCGGCGCCGGAATAGCTCAGTCGGTAGAGCAGCTCATTCGTAATGAGAAGGTCGGGGGTTCGATTCCTCTTTCCGGCACCACTTATAAGTCTAGATCAGTCCAAAGCTGTCTAGGCTTTTTTGTTGCCCTCAGAGAATACGCTAGCAAGTATCCAAAGCGCTCCAGTGCAGTATGGCATTCGCCTGAATCGTTAGACACTTTTCCTGAACATCGTCAGATGCCACACACCTAACCCGCCCTTCTCCCCACCGATCAGTGAATTCCTGAACGGTCATGACTCGTCCACTTGCGTCGAAAATCCATCCGCTCAAAATACTCAACTACAAAATCGACAAAAGTTCTGACTTTGGCCGACATGTGACGGCGACTTTGAAACGCCACGTTGATGTGTAGCCGAGGTAGATCCCAATCGTCAAGTACAGGGGTCAATCGACCGGCCACTAGATCATCGTGGACGATGTACTTCGGTTGTACGAGGATGCCCATACCTTTGAGCGCAGCAGCACGCAGCACCTGTCCTTCGTTCGACTCAAGCACACCTTTACAGGTTTAGGGGAATGCCAGTGTCGTCATAGTTAAAAGTAGACTGAAGGGGGCGCTTGAGGGTGGTGAATCTTCACGTCTAACCATTCGCTTGGGGGAACTTACGGATGGACTAATTAGCTGCGAATATGATCGTTGTGAATCGCTGCTCACACCCAAAGGATGTGATTGGTGCAACCACCTTTCCTGTGAGCTCGCAGGACGGTCCGCTCGAAACCGAGACTCAATCGGAGGATTTAGACATGCAAGTTACCGTGATAGGCATCGGGAAAATGGGATTGCCAATGGCGCGACATATTGCTACAGCGGGCCACGCTGTGGTCGTTTATGACAACAGTGCCGTAGCGCGTGAAAGTGCGCACGCCGCTGGGTTGCAAGTGGTGGCCGATCTGGCTTCAGCGGTTAAGCAGGCGGACGTTGTTTTGTCGTCTTTGCCCCATGACGACGCGTTACTTGAAGTCGGTGCCCAAGTCGTTGCAAACGCCAGCGCGCAAGCAATTTATGTGGATACCAGTACCGTCTCCATGCGCGCCAGCGCGACTTGCGCCGAGTGGTGTTCGAGTCGCGGTATCGCGCATGTCCGGGCTACGGTCTCGGGTAACAACAAGATGGCCGAACAGGCACAGTTAACTGTGCTGGGATCAGGCCCTAAGGCCGCTTATGAGCAGGTGTTACCGCTCCTGCAATTGTTTGGGCCTTCGCAGTTTTACCTGGGAGAAGGTGATCAAGCGCGGCTCATGAAACTGGTGATAAACCTGATGATCGCATCCACCTCCGGCATGCTGGCTGAGGCATTGACACTGGGCGAAAAAGGTGGCCTGGACTGGCAACAAATGTGGGATGTGATCGGCGCCAGTGCCGTTGGTGCGCCAATCGTACGGGCTAAGGCCGTGCAATTGCGTGAACGCGATTACACCCCCACATTCACTGTGGACCAAATGCGTAAGGACGTCGGTTTGATTTTGGAAGCAGGTTCCCAGCTCAATGTCCCCATGACCTTGACCGGTCATGTTGATCAGATGCTTCATGAGGCATCAGCGCAGGGGGACGCTAACCTCGACTATGCCGCCGTAATTCGAGTAGCAGCGCGCGCGGCAGGCATCGAAGTGAGCCCATCCTGAGCGCCGGCCTTGACCAAAAGACTCCGCCAGTCGTCCGCTTACAAAAAGCCCCGTAATGCGCCCAGTAGCTGGGTCACCGCGGGCTCTCGCCACTGTGACAGCTCGTTGTACACCTCGTGATAGGCGCCCTCGAAGCGAGTACCCGTCACCACACCAGCAGGGGAATTCTGAATGAATTGCCAGGTGGCCTCTGCGTCGACCAAATAATCATCGCCCGCGTATTGCACCAGCGTCGGCGTACGCCAATCACTGGCTCGTTGCTGAACTTCCCCTTCCCTTGCGATAATCCACGCCGCCAACAGTGCAGAGATCCGGTCATGAACCAATGGATCAGTACGGTACTGCTTCACCACGGTTGCATCGTGCGATATCAACGCAGGATTCACCCCGTTGGCCACGCACAGATGGGGGAATGTTTTGGGCAGTGTTGCCAACAGGAATCGTTGAATGAGATTGGTTTTTGCACCCAGCGCTGGCGAGGATAAAACAATGCCCACGGGTTTGTGATGAGGCGACAACCGCCCTGAGATCCAATCCGCAACAACCAAACCACCCAAGCTGTGGCCGAGCACAACGCGCGGTAATTCCGGTGAGCCCCATTGGCCATAGACGGCTGCTAGGTCTTCGACCAGTGCATCGGCAAATGGCAGGTCGCCGCGAGGCCCCGGCGATTGACCATGCCCCAACTGATCGTAGGCCAAGACATGCCAGCCATCTGCCCACAAGGTATTTGCGAGACGGTCGTAACGTCGCGCGTGTTCGCCCAACCCGTGAACTAACAATAATTGACCGACAGTTTCTGATGGCGCGGGCCACGCCCAACCATGCAAGGTACGGTCATCGCTGACCTTGAGTTGGAGCGCTTCCGGTAACGGCATGTGCGCAGTGTGCTGTCGGCGGTTTGTTTACCGGTGGTGCTGGCCCTGCATGCGCTCATGCACAGCGGCCATGCCACGCGCCGCCAAGTCACTGACTTCCGCGGCGTGCGTTTGCAACAGCTGGACAACCTCAGGATCGGTGGATGTCTGCGTCACGATGATGCCTTTTGCAGTCATTTCCATTTGGGTCTTGATGGCATCGCCCCGCTCGAACAGCGGGTTGAGCGTGGCGCTTTGAATGATAACTTCAGGGTTGCGCTTGCCTTGCATGCGGGCAATCATGCCAACCACATGGCTCACCAACTTAGGCCGTAATTCGACATCATCGGTTTCTGTCACGGTTCGAATGCCGTCTGGTAGATTGGTCACGCTACGGGTCATCGCGCGGTGCTTCATGAACATCGCACGCATTTCCTCAAACTCGGCCTGTGTGGTGTCCTTGCCGCGTAACCCCGGCATGTTGTATTCGTCATGTTCGCCGCCATGATGACCAGCCATGCCGCCCATGTGCCCACCGTGGTGCATTTGATGGTGTCCGGACCCGTGCATCATGCGCTCAGCAGCAGTCACGCCGCCCCACAGGGTCAGTAAACCCAAACCTGCAATCCAAATTTTCGTCGAAAGCTTCAAAACAAGATTCCTCTTAGCAGCTGGTCGTAGCCCTAATTGTAGAGGGGTATGGTTGAGAATTTATAATAAGGGCAATGTGAAAATTCGAAGTAAACCCATTGTTCTATAAAGAAATTTTTAATTCTTCCGATACTCCGCTTAACACCAATCCAAGAAAATCCTTCCCCCATACCATGCGCCAGAGTCCCATCAATTTTTTACACGCGATTGCAATGACGCTCTTGGCACTGGCACCTGCCATGGTGCAGGGCCAGGCTACAGCCCTCCCCCCCGCTTACCTCGTGGCTGGCGATGCGGCCGTCTCTGAACCTTTAATTAAAGAAGTTATCGGAACCTACAAGTACCGCAAAGTGGTGCGGGTGGACGGTGAGGAAGACCGGAACCTGGAGGTCAAGTTAGACGTCTTGCCACGTTCCCCAACCCGCCTTTACGCGGAATTGTTTGTCCCCAATCGGAACCTACAAAACTGCACCTATCGTGGTATTTTCGAGTTCAAAGGCAGCAATGAATTCATCGCCATTGACGACGTGAACAACCCAAAAAGTTGCATCATGGAATTCAAAATCAATGCGAACTCCATCGTGTTAATCGATCAATCGCACGATCGGAAACAGTGCTCCATCAAGGCCCGTTGTCACCCTGATGGTTCGGTCGACCGGATTTATTTCTCTAAACACATCAAAGAAAAGACCCATCTGGTCAGCAACATACTGACCTCAGAGCCCTATATCGCTGAAGTTGAGCGGTTCCGCGAGCAATTCAAGCGCTAAGAGCTTAAAGAACAGTCATTTCGACCAGCACATCTTGTGCATTCCGAAAAATACCCATCGCGGTGGACAGAC
>Ga0233450_10001700_pt1 | contig 22565 bp, 36 predicted proteins | sample 011ome_30_FD_189956 | JGI IMG/M metagenome (GOLD analysis project Ga0233450, IMG submission 189956) | Coastal salt marsh microbial communities from the Groves Creek Marsh, Skidaway Island, Georgia - 011501CT (spades assembly) | ecosystem: Environmental > Aquatic > Marine > Intertidal zone >... | reverse complement strand
GCCGCCTGTGTTCATTAAATCGTTCGGTGCAGCAGTCGTGCTGTAGAGGTCAATGCCCATGGTTTCACCCAACACATCCGGGATGACATCGTCGTCGGGGCGCGGTCGGTTGTACAGCCAATCCACCAACACCCGGTCGTCGTTCCAGCTGCCATACACCGTGTTCGCTCCATAATCACGGATCCAAATGGAATTGTATTCCGCAGGCACGATTTGGACATTTTGCAAGTCTAGTGATCCGCCGCAAATGGCGCCCGTGAGGTAATCCTCGACCTCGCCCGTATTATCGGCGAAGATGATTACCGTGCATTCCTCTTTCGCCGCGGCTACGATTTGTTTTTGAATGCATGGAAATGAGGTCCAAGAAATGGTCAAGGCTTCGACCTCTTCCCATTCTGCGGCCGTCCGCAATGAATCAAATGGAGGAGGCGTTTCGATGCCTCGAGTTTGGATGGGTTCAAATCCGATGCGCTCGACATGGTTCCTTTCTGCTTCTCCGAGCGCGTGCGGCCATGTCACATGCTGAGCCGAGGCGCTTCCGATGAGGCAGAAGAACGCCCAGCTGGCGATGAGGTTGTTGGATTTCATGTGTTTGCAGGTTGGTCAAATTTAGGCCCGAGCAATTGAATCAGCAGCTCCGGGTCCACGGCATGTCCGCCATGAAACGAATGCGTCCGGTGTTCGATGCCTCGTTCGGTTAAAAGAGCAGAGGTGTCGGTCATGAGCGCGTCGTCAAAGAAAGCGTCTTCTGTGCCGAGTGCGACATCGATGGTCAATCCTTTGAGTTGATCCCATCCGGTATCCCACGGATAATCGGGAGGAAATACGCCGGCCCACAAAATCAATCGTTTGAATTGAGATTGGCCCATGGCTGCCCAACGGCACGCGGTTGCCACTCCTTGAGAGAACCCCAACAAAATGGGTCGATGCTCCCCAATTTTGATTTCTGCAACGACTCGATCGAGGTAATGGACGTAATCGGCGATATCGGACTCGCGAGCTTCTTTGGTCATCCATGATGCGCCGACTCTTCCGTTCGTGCCTTGCACATAAAACCGATGAAGACCTTCTGGCGCCACCACGCACCATCCTGCTTTCGCTGCGCCGTCAAATTTTCGCAAAAAGAACTCGGGCATTTGCCCATAACCGTGGAGGGCGATGATTACACCCTTTGCTTCCCCAGGCTCGGGACCGACCATGAAATATCGAGCGGTCTTTGGAACGGTCAAGTCGTGTTTTCGCAGTTCGGTCATGTTCAATAGAGAATTTCCAATTCGGTCAATACACCACGCGGAACCCAAATTGAATCGAGCGTTTCGATCGACTCGTTATTTCGCGTGACGACGTATAGGTATGGTAAATACCGATCCGCCTCCACATCGCATGTGCGCTCCACCTGGACCGCCTCGCCCGTATGTGATTCCCATGCATTCGAGCAGGTGAGGTATTCTCCAGGGATGTTCAGCGTGCGAAATTGAATTTGGTCGGCTTCATCGAAAGGAAATGCGTTGACGAGGCGAATGTGCACGGTACCGCGAGGAGTTGCCTCGACCTGTGTCGAAACTTCGGTTTGCGTGATGAACGCATCGGGATGGATGAAATCGGATCGGTTGAACCAATCGCTCGAAACCAATTTCAATTGGTAATCCAATGCATTCAGCCGCTTGAAATGAAACTCGGCACGGCCATTGGATTCGGTGGTTTCACTCCCTACCCATTGGTAATTCCCGTTGAGCACGCCGTTTTCCAGCACCCGGCGTTCCAATTCAAAATCAATTCCCGAAACCGGCTCGCCCGTGTACGCGTGGCTCGCTTCGACGAGCAAGGTCAAGTCACCCGCAGGCTCGGGCCGACAACCGAATGTCCACCCAGCGAAGCATAGGATAAGGAATTGCCGCCCGTCCATCAGGAGTTCAGAACTTCGAGTTTGGCGAATTTCAACAGGAGCTGCTTTTGGCCCGCTTCCGGGAAAAAGACCGTGGCCTTTTCATTGGGGCTGGCGCCTTCGATGCGCAATACCTTGCCTTTGCCAAATTTCTCATGCCAAACCTTTGTGCCTTCTGCGATGCCGCCCGAGGCGGATGGATTCGGCGAGCCGGAGGCAGTGGGTTCGATTGGGGATGACTCCACGCGTTTCATGCGCTTTCCAGAATCTGTGACTGGAGGAGTAGAGGGTGCTTGAGTGGTCTTCTTTTTGAATGGATGAGCAGGCGGTGTGTTTGCGGTGGTTTTCTTGGCAGCCATTCGGTCAAAAACAGCTCCGGGATTGGCGCCGCCCGAGCTGCCTCTTCCCATCGTTTGCCAAGCGTTTCGTTGCGCGGCGAAATCAGCCCCACCTGCAAACGGGTTGGGCTTGGCTTCTTGGGCAGAAGGCATGTTGACGCAATCGGGATTGATCTCTTCGATGAAGCGGCTGGGTTCGGCTTGGATTAATTGCCCCCACTTGTAGCGGGTCAAGGCGTAACTCAGTGAGCACGTTTGCTTCGCTCGAGTCAGCGCGACATAAAAGAGTCGGCGCTCTTCCTCAAGATCGGCGCGAGACTGCAACGCCATCGTGGAAGGAAAAAGTTCTTCCTCAAGCCCTACAACGAAGACGTTTTCGAATTCCAATCCTTTCGCGGCGTGAATCGTCATCAAAGAGACTTTATTGTCGTCCCCGTCATCCGTGTCCGCATCGGTGAGCAACGCAACATCGAGGAGGAAGTCACTAAGCGTTGGCAACGCATCCGGCTCTGTCTCGCGCGCTTGCTCCGTAAAGGCCTTCATCCCGTTCAACAACTCTTGCACGTTATCATAGCGCGCCACGCCCTCTGGGGTTTTATCCTGGTATAGCGCATGAACCAATCCCGTGTGTTTGGCAATGTGCATTCCGAGGTCGTGTGCATCCTTTTTTTCCAGTTCTGCCCGAAAGCCCCGCATCATTCCCACAAAGTCCAGTACTTTATTTAAACTCGCCCCTTTGACGCTCGTCGGCGGGGTCAATTCGTCGGTGAGCAAGTCCCAAATGCTCACATCCCGCTCCGTGGATTCTACCAACAAACGATCCATGGTCGTTTTACCGATTCCCCGTGCCGGATAATTGATGACACGCTTGAGGGCTTCGTCGTCGCGGGGATTTGCCGTCAGGCGGAAATAGGCGATGAGGTCCTTGATTTCCTTTCGCTGATAAAACGAGAGGCCACCGTAGATGCGATAGGGGATGTTCAACTTGCGCAAGCTCTCTTCAAAAGAACGCGATTGGGCATTCGTGCGGTAGAGGATGGCCATGTTTTGCCAATGCTGTTGGCGCTGGTTGTGCAAGTCAAAAATCTGTGTTGCTGCCCAGCGGCCTTCTTCGTTATCGCTGTAGCAACGGTGAACCTTGATGCGCTCACCTTCTCCATTCGCCGTCCAAACAACCTTTTCAATTTGGTCTTTGTTGTTGGCGATAACGCTATTCGCTGCATCGACGATGTAACGTGTGCTTCGGTAGTTCTGCTCCAGTTTGTACAAACTGAAATCCGGGTAATCCTGCTTGAAGTTGAGGATGTTCTGGATATTGGCCCCTCGGAAGCCATAAATGGATTGGGCGTCATCGCCGACCACGCAAAGATTTTCGCGAAGCGCAGCCAATTGCTTGATGATGAGGTATTGCGCAAAATTGGTGTCCTGATACTCATCCACCAAGATGTAGCTGAACTTGTGTTGGTACTTCAACAGGAGATCCGGAAAATCACGGAGCAACACGTTCATTTTGAAAAGCAAGTCATCGAAGTCCATCGCGTGGGCTCGAAAACAACGGCTTTCATACGTGCGATAAATCTCAGCAATGCGCGGTCGACCCGCTTGATGGTCTTCCGACATGATCTCCGCATGATCGGCGTAACCCTTGGCATCGATCAAGTTGTTTTTTGCGTTGCTGATTCGAGCTTGAACGCTTGCGGGTTTGTAGACCTTGTCGTCCAACCCCAACCCTTTGATGATGTCTTTCAGCAAGGCACGGCTGTCCTGCGTATCGTAGATGGTGAAATTCCGCGGGTAATTGATGCGCTCGCATTCGATGCGGAGAATGCGGGCAAAAATGCTATGAAACGTACCCATCCAAATGTTACGCGCCTCACCTTCCCCAATGACCTTGCCGATGCGCTCCTTCATTTCGCGTGCGGCTTTGTTCGTAAAGGTGAGGGCTAGGATGGAAAAGGGGTCCACCCCAGTGGCAATCAATTGTGCGATGCGGTAGGTCAGCACGCGCGTTTTGCCAGATCCCGCTCCGGCTATGACCATAAGGGGGCCTTCGCGGTGTTCTGCAGCTGCTCGTTGGGCATCGTTGAGCTCGTTTAGAAATTCCACATTCCGAAGTTACGCAGGTGGGAGGTTTCTCCCAGTGATTCTGCTTGTTTCATCTTTAACATGTTTAAAAGTCGTCGTTTTTAACCCGATACGCGTTGATGCAATTGCGAGCGAAGCCATTGAATTCCAATCTGTTTTTGGCTTGTAAGCCCCGATTGCGCTGAATGCTTGAAAAAAGGCGAGGTCAGCTATTGCTTTTAAGAGATAATCTGCTACTTTTGCACCCCCTTTAATTTGGGGAAAAAGTTTTTGTACACACGTAATCTGATAGATAGGTCGAATGCCAACCATCCAGCAGCTCATCCGAAAAGGGCGCATTACCAAGGCCCAAGCGAGCAAATCAGCCGCTTTGGACTCTTGCCCACAACGCCGCGGCGTTTGTGTGCGCGTCTATACTACGACACCTAAAAAGCCGAACTCGGCCATGCGTAAAGTTGCGCGTGTTCGATTGACCAACGGAAACGAGGTCAATGCATACATTGGCGGTGAAGGACACAACTTGCAGGAACACAGCATTGTGTTGGTGCGCGGCGGTCGTGTAAAAGATCTTCCCGGTGTTCGTTACCACATTGTACGTGGTGCCTTGGATACTGCGGGTGTTGAGGGTCGAACCCAACGTCGTTCTAAATACGGTACCAAGCGGCCGAAAGCTGCTAAGAGTTAATCATCATGAGAAGGAGAGTAGCTAAAAAGCATTTGATCCTGCCGGATCCACGATTCGACAGTGTACTCGTAACGAGCTTCGTCAACAATTTGATGTTGGACGGAAAGAAGAGCGTTGCGTTTGATATCTTCTATAAGGCCATGGATAAGGTGGAAGCGCGTTCTGAGGAAAACGGGTTGGAAGTTTTCCAACGCGCCTTGGAAAACGTAACTCCTGCGGTGGAAGTGCGCAGCCGACGTGTGGGCGGTGCAACATTCCAAATCCCACAACCCATCCGTGACGCGCGCAAGCAGAGCTTGGCGATGAAGTGGTTGATCAGCTTCGCGCGAAAGCGCAACGAGAAGTCCATGTCGGATCGTTTGGCAGCTGAAGTTTTGGCTGCATCAAAGGAAGAGGGCGCAACCTTCAAAAAGAAGGAGGACACCCACCGCATGGCGGAAGCGAACAAAGCATTTTCACATTTCCGTTTCTGATAACTGCATTGAATACGCCTTACAATCATGGCTAAAAGAGACCTTAACTACACTCGGAACATCGGCATCATGGCTCACGTTGATGCGGGTAAGACTACCACGACCGAGCGTGTCCTGTATTACACGGGTATCTCCCACAAAATCGGAGAGGTGCACGATGGTGCAGCTACGATGGACTGGATGGAACAGGAGCAGGAGCGTGGAATCACCATTACCTCTGCAGCAACGACTTGCTTTTGGAAATTCAATGATGAGCAATATCGTATTAACATCATCGATACCCCAGGTCACGTTGACTTTACCGTTGAGGTAGAGCGTTCATTGCGTGTGTTGGACGGTGCGGTGGCATTGTTCTGCGCTGTATCAGGAGTGGAGCCTCAGTCAGAGACCAACTGGGGTCTGGCAGATAAGTACAAAGTGCCGCGCATTGGTTTCATCAATAAGATGGACCGCTCTGGTGCAGACTTCTTCAACGTAGTCGGCATGATCAAGGATATGTTGGGTGCACGTCCTGTGCCGTTGCAAGTTCCGATCGGAGCAGAGGATGATTTCAAGGGCGTGGTGGACTTGATTACCAACAAAGCATATGTTTGGAATGAGGAGGATCAGGGAATGACTTGGGATGAGGTGCCGATTCCAGATGATTTGACTGATACGGTCGAGGAGTACAGGGGGTTGTTGATCGAAGCGGCTGCAGAGCAGGATGAGGCGTTGATGGAGAAGTACTTCGAGGATCCAGATAGCTTGACTGCCGATGAGATTGTTGCAGCCATCCGCAAAGCGACCATTGGCATGGAAATCACGCCATTGCTCTGTGGTTCGGCCTTCAAAAACAAAGGGGTACAGACCATGCTTGACGCGGTCATGATGTACTTGCCATCACCATACGATGTGGAGGCAATCGTCGGTACTTCCGTCGATGACGAGGAAGTGAAGATCGAGCGTAAGCCCGATCCAGATGAGCCTTTCGCTGGTTTGGCATTCAAGATTGCAACCGATCCATTCGTTGGTCGACTGTGTTTCGTCCGCGCCTACTCAGGACGCCTGCCCGCAGGTTCATACGTCATCAACACGCGCAGCGGTAAGAAGGAGCGTATCTCGCGCATCTTCCAAATGCACTCGAATAAGCAGAACCCTATTGACGAACTCGAAGCCGGTGACATCGGTGCGGTAGTTGGTTTTAAGGACATCCGCACAGGAGATACCTTGTGTGCTGAGGGCGCTCCGCTTGTTTTGGAAAGCATGTCTTTCCCAGAGCCTGTTATCGGTATTGCAGTTGAACCAAAGTCTCAAGCAGATTTGGACAAATTGTCCAATGGCTTATCTAAGTTGTCGGAAGAAGATCCAACGTTCCGCGTTCGTACGGACGAAGAAACTGGACAGACGGTCATCTCCGGTATGGGTGAATTGCACTTGGAAGTACTCGTTGACCGCCTGCGTCGTGAGTTCAAGGTTGAGTGTAACCAAGGTGCGCCTCAGGTAAACTACAAGGAGGCGATTTTCGGTTCTACCGACCACCGAGAAGTTTACAAAAAGCAATCAGGTGGACGGGGTAAGTTCGCGGACATCATCGTGAAAATCGGACCCTCTCCAAAACCTGAAGAAGCAGGATTGGTATTCACCAATTCCGTCAAGGGCGGTAACGTACCAAAAGAATTCGTTCCTTCTGTTCAGAAAGGTTTTGAAGAAGCCATGAAGAACGGTGTGCTGGCGGGTTACCAAATGGACAGCATGGCTGTGGAGTTGGTGGACGGTTCGTTCCACGCGGTTGACTCGGATCAGCTGTCGTTCGAGCTCGCAGCGAAAATGGCTTACCGCCACGCAGTCAAGAATTGCCAACCGAAGATTTTGGAACCTATGATGCAACTCGAGGTGGTGACACCTGACGAGAACATGGGTGATGTCATCGGTGATTTGAATAAGCGCCGTGCCCTCATCGAGGGAACAGGCGAGCGTTCAGGCAAGACCATCGTAAATGCGAAGGTGCCTTTGTCTGAAATGTTCGGTTACGTGACGGACTTGCGTACGTTGACTTCAGGCCGTGCGACATCATCGATGTCATTCAGCCACTACGCAGAGGCTCCAAACAGTGTTCAAGAAAAAGTGATCGCCGAAGCCCAAGGCAAATAAACACCGATAAGATGACTCAGAAGATCCGAATCAAACTCAAGTCTTACGACCACAACTTGGTAGACAAGTCAGCGGAGAAAATCGTGAAGACGGTGAAGACGACGGGCGCGGTAATCAGCGGTCCTGTGCCGTTGCCAACCCACCAGCGCATCTACACGGTGTTGCGCTCACCCCACGTGAATAAGAAGTCACGTGAACAATTCGAATTGAACGCTTACAAGCGATTGATTGATATCTACAGTTCATCCTCAAAGACCGTTGACGCTCTGATGCGCTTGGAATTGCCAAGCGGTGTTGAAGTGGAAATCAAGGTCTGACAGGAATATTATTAACTAACGCGAAACAAAAAACCGAAATCATGCCCGGACTCATAGGGAAGAAGTTAGGTATGACCAGCGTCTACAATGCCTCTGGGAAGAATATCCCATGCACCGTTTTAGAAGTTGGTCCTTGCGTGGTAACGCAAGTTCGTACCCTGGAGAAGGATGGCTATGAAGCCATCCAGCTCGGCTTCGGTGAGCGCTCTGAAAAGCGCACATCCAAAGCAATGCAAGGTCATTTCAAGCGCGCTGGCGTTGGCCTCATGCGGAAATTGGTGGAATTCAAAGGATTCTCCGACGATCACAAAGAGGGTGATCAACTGAAGGTGGAGGACATCTTCAACGAAGGCGAATACGTCTCCGTGATTGGAAAATCAAAAGGTAAAGGCTTCCAGGGCGTTGTAAAGCGCCACGGATTCGGTGGTGTAGGTCAGTCTACCCACGGTCAGCACAACCGTTTGCGTGCACCGGGTTCAATTGGTGCTGCGTCGACTCCAGCTCGTGTCTTCAAGGGCATGCGCATGGCGGGTCAAATGGGTAATGCGCGTGTGACCATCGAAAACTTGGAAATCGTGAAGATCATGCCGGAAGAAGGTGTAATGGTCGTAAAAGGAGCGGTGCCAGGTCATAAAGGTTCAACAGTTGTAATCCGTAAACCCGAAGCGTGATGAAAGTTGATGTTTACAATGCAAGCGGTTCAAAAACCGACAAATCGGTTACGCTGAACAAAGACGTCTTCGGTATCGAACCGAACGATCACGCGATTTACTTGGATGTCAAGCGTTTCCAAGCTGCTCAGCGTCAAGGAACCCACGATACCCTCCACCGCGGTGTGGTCTCTGGTTCGACACGTAAGCTGAAGAAGCAGAAAGGTACCGGTACGGCACGTGCAGGCTCTATCAAAAACCCATTGTTCCGCGGTGGTGGAACGGTGTTTGGTCCTGAACCACGCGACTACACTCAGAAGCTGAACCACAAAGTGAAGCAGTTGGCACGTCGCAGTGCGTTGAGCTATAAGGCGCAAGAGAAAGCAATCTTAGTGGTTGAAGGCCTCAAAATGGACGCTCCGAAGACAAAAGATTTCGCTGGCTTGATGAAAGGGTTAGACCTCTCAAACAACAAAACTTTGATGGTTTTGCCGGCAGCGAATGAAAACGTGTACATGAGCAGCCGCAACCTCCCGAAGCATCGGGTGATGTTGGCGACAGACTTGAGCACGTACGATATCATGAATTGTAACACCCTCATCTTGGTGGACGACGCTCACAAGGTGATCGAGGGAATGCTCAAATAAGATTGGTCATGCAACAGATTTTAGTAAAGCCCCTCATTACCGAGAAGATGACCGCCGATACGGAAAAGAACAACAGCTACGGCTTTGTCGTTTCCGACGGTGCGAATAAGGTGGAGATTAAAAAAGCGGTTGAAAAGGAGTACGGAGTGACCGTGACTTCTGTCCGCACCCTTCGCGTAGATGGCAAGCGCCGTCAACGCTACACGAAGACTGGCATCATCAAAGGACGTACAGTTGGATACAAGAAGGCCATCGTGAGTTTGGCCGAAGGTGAAATGATTGACTTCTACGAGAACATCTAAGCAAATGGCACTCCGTAAATTCAACCCCATTACCCCCGGCACCCGTCACAAGGTATTGTCGAAATTCGACGACATCACAACGGACAAGCCGCACAAGCCTTTGCTGCGATCTCTGAAGAAATCAGGTGGTCGTAACGGAGATGGTAAAATGACCATGCGCTACCGTGGAGGTGGTCACAAGCGTCGTTACCGCTTGATTGATTTCAAACGCAACAAGCACATGGAAGCTACAGTTTTGACTGTAGAATACGATCCAAACCGCTCAGCGCGTATTTGCCTCGTGGAATACACAGATGGCGAGAAGCGTTACATCGTGGCACCTCAGGGCTTGAAGCCCGGGATGACAATCCACAGTGGAAAGGATGCTGCGCCAAACGTAGGGCACGCCATGTACTTGTCAGATATTCCATTGGGTACGACGATTCACAACATTGAGTTGTATCCAGGCCAAGGAGCTGCTTTGGCTCGAAGCGCCGGATCATCTGCTCAATTGAATGCACGTGATGGCAAGTACGCTATCATCAAGTTGCCTAGCGGTGAGACACGCATGATCTTGGTGACATGCATGGCTGTCATCGGTTCAGTCAGTAATTCAGAGCACAACTTGCAGGTTTCCGGTAAGGCCGGTCGCTCACGCTGGTTGGGCCGTCGCCCACGCGTTCGTGGTGTTGTAATGAACCCGGTTGACCACCCCATGGGCGGTGGTGAGGGCCGATCCTCAGGTGGACACCCACGTTCACGAAAGGGATTGCCTGCGAAGGGTTACAAGACGCGCAACCCACGCAAGAATAGCTCGAAGTACATCATTGAACGCCGCAAGAAGTAATAGCCATGTCACGTTCACTCAAGAAACCCCCATTTATACACTACAAGCTCAACCAACGTGTTGAAGCTGTTCAAGCATCGGGCAAAAAGTCCGTGATCAAGACGTGGTCTCGTTCAAGCACCATCACCCCAGATTTTGTTGGGTTGACCATCGCAGTGCACAACGGCCGCCAATTCATCCCTGTTTTCGTTACTGAGAACATGGTGGGTCACAAGCTTGGAGAATTTTCACCAACCCGTACGTTCCGTGGTCACGCGGACAAAAAGGACAAGAAGCGATAATCGTCATGGGAAAACGTAAACGACTCGCTGCAGAAGCGCGAAAGGAAGATATGAAGAGCATCGCCATTGCGAAGCTCAACAACTGCCCTACGTCACCACGTAAAATGCGATTGGTCGCCGATACGGTTCGTGGGAAGGATGTTTTCCAGGCGCTGAACATTTTGAAGTTCAGCCCTCAGGATGCAAGCAACCGTTTGGAGAAATTGCTTCGTTCGGCCATTGCAAACTGGGAATCGAAAAACGCAGGTGCGCGTCCAGAGGAATCGGACTTGATTGTCCGTGAAGTGAAAGTGGACAGCGCGCGCATGTTGAAGCGTCTGCAAACAGCCCCTCAAGGTCGTGCACACCGCATTCGCAAGCGCAGCAACCACGTAACCATCATTGTAGACTCCGTTAAGAACTAATTCATGGGACAGAAAACAAATCCGATTGGAAATCGCCTTGGTTTCATCCGTGGATGGGACTCAAACTGGTATGGTGGTAACGACTACAAGGATAAGCTTGTAGAAGACGAAAAAATCCGCGAATACTTGATGGCGCGTTTGCGTAAGGCAAGCGTCTCGAATATCATCATTGAACGCACCTTGAAGTTGGTGACGGTAACGGTGAAGTCAGCTCGTCCCGGTGTGATCATCGGTAAGGGCGGACAAGAGGTCGACAAGCTTCGTGAAGAGTTGAAGAAATTGACTGGAAAAGAAGTGCAGATCAACATCTTCGAAATCAAGCGTCCCGAGTTGGATGCGAAATTGGTTGCGGAGAGTGTTGCGCGTCAAATCGAAGCACGTATTTCACACCGCCGGGCGATCAAAATGGCCATTGCGGGAACCATGCGTTTGGGTGCAGAGGGCATCAAGATCAACATTGCAGGTCGTGTGAACGGCGCGGAAATTGCGCGTTCTGAGTCTTACAAAGAAGGTCGAATTCCATTGCACACTTTCCGTGCTGACATCGATTACGCATTGATGGAAGCACACACCACCTACGGTCGAATCGGCATCAAGTGCTGGATTTGCCGAGGTGAGATTTACGGCAAGAAGGACTTGTCGCCCATTCCTCCACAAAAGCAGTCGAACGATCGCCGTCCAGGCGGTAACCGCCCAAGCGGCGGAGGTCGTCGTCGTACGCGCAATTGATAGAAGAGTTAGGTTATGCTACAGCCGAAAAGAACGAAATTCAGAAAAATGCAAAAGGGCCGGGTACGCGGATTGGCGTATCGCGGAAGCACCCTTGCATATGGATCATTCGGAATCAAGACGTTGGAGGTGGGTTTCATCACTTCTCGTCAGATTGAAGCCGCACGTATTGCCATCAACCGCTATATGAAGCGTGAAGGTCAAGTGTGGATCCGCATCTTCCCAGATAAGCCTATTACTTCGAAGCCTGCAGAGGTTCGTATGGGTAAGGGTAAAGGTGCGCCAAGCCACTGGGTCGCCCCTGTGCGTCCAGGCCGATTGATGTTTGAAGTGGACGGTGTCCCTATGGAAACCGCTCAAGAAGCCTTGCGTCTCGGAGCTCAAAAGCTTCCGGTGAAGTGCAAGTTTGTCGTACGCCCAGATTACGCTAAGTGATGATTGAAATGACAGAAATCCGTCAGCTCTCTGACTCTGATTTGCAAGAGCGGATTGACGTGGAGCGCGAAGCGCTCGCCAAGTTGCGATTCAACCACACGGTAGCGGGGTTGGAGTCGACCACGGCTTTGAAAAACAAAAAGCGCGACGTCGCTCGCCTTTTGACAGAATTGAATGCACGTAACAATGCGAACTCATGAGTACTGAAAGCACATCAAACGAGCGCAACCTGCGCAAGGAGCGTATTGGCGTTGTGACGTCAAACGCAATGACCAAAAGTATCACGGTCACTGTTGAGCGCAAGGAGAAGCACCCAAAGTATGGGAAGTTCGTGAAGAAGACGAGCAAATTCATGGCGCATGATGAAGCGGATACATGCAACATCGGTGATACGGTTCGCATCATGGAAACTCGACCATTGAGCAAGCGCAAGTGCTGGCGCGTGGTAGAGGTAGTGGAGCGAGCGAAGTAATGCCAGCCCAGTAGTAAAGAGAAAGAAATCAAAAGATGATACAACAAGAATCCCGCATGAAGGTGGCTGACAACAGCGGAGCAAAGGAGGTCCTTTGCATCCGGGTGTTGGGTGGTACACGTCGGCGATATGCAAGCATCGGGGATACCGTTGTCGTCTCTGTAAAACAGGCGACGCCAAACGGTAACATCAAAAAAGGAGCCGTCTCGAAAGGAGTGGTCGTGCGTACGAAAAAAGCCGTACGTCGTCCGGATGGATCGTACATCCGCTTCGACGATAACGCAATCGTTTTGCTGAATGCAAACGGTGAGATGCGTGGGACACGGATTTTCGGCCCAGTGGCCCGTGAACTCCGTGAGAAGGACTTTATGAAAATTGTCTCACTTGCCCCAGAGGTACTTTAATTCGAAGTCATGTTTAAGCGAGTAAAAGTCAAAAAAGGAGATACCGTAAAGGTGATTTCCGGCGGAAGCAAAGGCAAGCAAGGCACCGTTTTGTCTGTTGACCGTAAATCCGACCGCGTGAAAATCGAGGGCGTGAACATGGTCAAGAAGCACATCAAGCCAGGCCCGGCCAATCCACAAGGAGGAATTGAAAGCATGGAAGCAGGGATTCACATTTCGAATGTGATGGTTGTGGATGCTGCAGGCAATGCCACACGAGTTGGCCGTCGTCGCGGAGACGATGGAAAGCTTGTTCGTTATTCTAAGAAAACCAATGAGGAGCTGAAGTAATGAGCTACATTCCACGACTCCAGACTCAGTACGCTGAGGAAATTGTACCAAGTCTCAAAGAGCGCTTTGAGTACAAGAGTGTGATGCAAGTACCCCGTATCACGAAGATTTGCCTGAACCAAGGTTTGGGTAAAGCCATTGCAGACAAGAAAATCGTTGAACACGCAACGGACGAAATGACGCGAGTAGCGGGTCAAAAGGCGGTACAAACGCTTTCTACCAAAGACGTGTCTAACTTTAAGTTGCGTAAGGGCATGCCCATTGGAGCGCGCGTCACTTTGCGCCGCGATAAGATGTACGAATTTTTGGATCGTTTGATCGCCATCTCATTGCCTCGTACCCGTGATTTTCAGGGGGTGAAGGCCAAGGGATTCGACGGCCGAGGCAACTTCACTTTTGGAGTGAAGGAGCAGGTCATTTTCCCGGAAATTAGCCTCGACGAGGTGAAATTTTTCAACGGAATGGACATCACGATTGTAACCACGGCGAAGACCGACGAGGAAGCGCAAGCGTTGCTCGAAGGATTCGGTTTCCCCTTCAAAAAGAACTAAGATGGCGAAGGAATCAATGAAAGCGCGTGAGCGCAAGCGGGCTCGAATGGTAGCCAAGTATGCAGCGAAGCGTGCTGCACTTAAGGAAGCTGGGGATTGGGAAGGTTTGCAAAAACTGCCACCAAACAGTGCAGCCGTGCGCATGCACAACCGATGCCAGATCACAGGACGTCCTCGTGGTTACATGCGTCAATTCGGTATCTCACGTGTATTGTTCCGTAAGATGGCATTGGCGGGGAAAATCCCAGGAGTTAAGAAAGCAAGTTGGTAACCCACGATTAGACTGAAGATTATGAATACTGATCCGATAGCAGATTACTTGACTCGCATCCGCAACGCGCAGATGGCCGGTCATAAAGTCGTGGAGATTCCCGCTTCGAATATGAAGAAGGAGATGACCCGAATTTTGTTTGACAAAGGGTACATCCTCAACTTCAAGTTTGACGATGCCGGATACCAAGGCACCATCAAGATTGCATTGCGCTACGACAGCAAGACGAAGCGTCCAGCAATCACTCAATTGCAACGTGTTTCAACCCCTGGATTGCGACAATATGCGAGCTCTGGCGATTTGCCCCGCGTATTGAACGGCTTGGGCGTGTGCATCGTGTCGACTTCTAAGGGTCTGATGACCGACAAGGAAGCGCGCAAGATGAACATCGGTGGGGAAGTCATTTGCACGGTTTACTGATATAGAAAGAACATTACCATGTCACGGATAGGAAAAGCACCCATTGTAGTACCCGACGGCGTCGCATTGACGTTGGATGGAACTACAGTAAAGGTAAAAGGCCCCAAAGGGGAATTGGAGCAAACCATCGATCCCGAGATCACGATGGAGTTGCAGGACAATGTTCTGACGTTTGCGCGTCCATCAGATCACAAAGACCACAGAGCGAAGCACGGTTTGTACCGAGCCTTGGTGGCCAACATGGTGGAGGGAGTTTCCAACGGCTACACGATCAAGTTGGAGTTGGTAGGGGTCGGTTTCCGCGCCTCTTCAGCAGGACAAGACTTGACGCTGGCCTTGGGATTCAGCCACCAAATCATCATGCGTTTACCCGCTGAAATTAAGCTGAAAGCGGAAACGAAGAAGGGAGAAAACCCATACGTAGAATTGACTTCGCACGATAAGCAGCTCATCGGTTCGGTGGCTGCGAAGATTCGCTCGTTGCGTAAGCCAGAGCCATACAAAGGCAAAGGTGTACGTTACGCTGGTGAACAAATTCGTCGCAAGGCAGGTAAGACCGCAGCTAAATAATCGACACTCATGGGAACGACAAAAACATTCGCTCGCAACCGAATTAAGCGACGTGTACGGGGTAAAATCCAGGGCACGGCGGAATGTCCTCGGTTGTCTGTATTCCGCAGCAACAAGCAGATTTATGCGCAGATCATTGATGACCGCGCAGGACGCACTTTGGCTGCAGCAGGTTCATTGGGTGCTGACGAGGCGAAAGGTGCAAAGCTGGACCAAGCCGCTGCAGTGGGTAAGATGATCGCTGAAAAGGCGAAAGCTGCTGGAATTGAAACAGTCGTATTCGATCGAAACGGCTACTTGTATCACGGCCGAGTGAAAACTTTGGCAGAAGCTGCTCGCGAAGGTGGGCTCAAATTCTAAGGAAAGATGGAACAACGTCAACAACGAAAAGGACGCGATCAGCAGCAGCAATCGCGCACGGGTGATCCGGATTTGAAGGAGCGCTTGGTGGGCATCAACCGTGTTGCCAAAACCACAAAAGGTGGTCGTACGTTCAGCTTCAGCTCCATCATGGTGGTGGGCGATGAAAAAGGACGCGTCGGGCACGGTTTGGGTAAGAGCCGCGAGGTTGCTACGGCAATCCAAAAGGGTATCGAAGACGCGAAGAAGAACATGATTGAAGTGCCGTTGGTAAACGGAACCATTCCACATGCTCAGGAAATGAAGTTTGCAGGAGCACACGTCATGATTCGCCCTGCTTCTCCTGGTACGGGTGTAATTGCTGGTGGTGCGATGCGTGCAGTTCTGGAGAGTGCGGGAATTAAAGATGTCTTGGCCAAGTCATTGGGCTCGAGCAATCCGCACAACGTGGTCAAGGCAACATTCAATGCATTGCAGGAATTGCGCAGTGCGAAGGATGTGGCGCACCTTCGTGGCATCTCCGTTCAAAAAGTATTTAACGGTTAATAGCAGTCATTATGGGAAAAATCAAAATCACCCAAGTGCGCAGTGCGATCAACCGCCCAAAGCGTCAGAAGGCTACCATCGTAGCTCTCGGAATTAAGAAATTACACAATCCGGTCGAACACGATGCGACTCCGCAGATCTTGGGCATGGTCCGAGCCGTGAGTCACCTCGTGAAGGTCGAAGAAATTTAAATTAACCAGCATAAGCCATGAATCTCAGCAATTTAAAGCCAGCAGACGGTTCTCGGAAACAGCGAAAGCGAGTTGGTCGCGGAGAGGGTTCCGGTCACGGAGGCACTTCTACACGTGGTCACAAAGGCGCGAAATCGCGTTCCGGCTACAAGAGCAAAATTGGATTTGAAGGCGGCCAGCAACCGTTGCAGCGTCGCGTACCCAAGTTCGGATTTACAAACCCGAACCGTGTAGAGTACAAAGGAATCAACTTGGACACCCTTCAAGAATTGATCGATCGCAAGAAGCTGAAATCCGTAACCTTGGCCGACTTAATGGACAATGGTTTGGCAGGAAAGCGCGATTTGGTAAAAATCTTGGGACGTGGGGAATTGAAGTCAGGCGTTTCCGTTCAAGCGCACAAGTTTTCAGCTACTGCGAAGGCAGCCATCGAGGCAGCCGGAGGTGAAGCCACGGAAGCCTAAAGTCCAAACAGATGAAGAATTTCTTTACTCAAATTGGAAACATCTGGAAGCACGAGGAGTTGCGCCAAAAGTTGGGCATCACCTTGGGGCTGATTTTGGTTTACCGCATTGGCTCGTTCATTGTGATTCCAGGCGTCAATAGTGACGTTTTGGCGGAGCAAATGGCTCAGTCAGGAAGCGGTGGATTGGGTGATCTGTTGTCGCTGTTTACCGGCGGTGCCTTCACGCGTGCTTCGATTTTCGCATTGGGAATCATGCCTTACATCTCGGCATCCATCATCATTCAATTGTTGGGCATTGCGGTGCCTGCAGTGCAAAAGATGCAAGCGGATGGCGAGAGCGGCCGAAAGAAAATCAATCAATACACTCGATTCCTGACCATCGCGATTACGTTGGTCCAGGCGCCAGGTTACTTGGCAACGTCCGTAGTCGGGGTGCCCGGTGCGGTGAGCAATCCATCGACGTTCTGGTGGTTCAGCGCAGTGTTGATTTTAGTATGTTCAACATTGGTCATCATGTGGCTCGGTGAGCGTATTACCGATAAGGGTGTGGGCAACGGAATCTCATTGCTCATCATGATCGGGATTATCGCAACCTTCCCGCAAGCCATCATCCAAGAATTCATCCACCCGGATACTTCAGTATTCTTCTTTTTGGTGGAAATCGCATTTTTGTTGATTGTGATTGGCGCAAGCGTTGCATTGGTACAAGCCCTGCGCAAAGTGCCGGTACAAATGGCAAAGATGCAAGCGGGTGGAAGCCACATGCCTCAGGGTGAGGGGGCTCGTTCATACATTCCTTTGAAGGTCAATTCGGCAGGTGTGATGCCAATCATCTTCGCTCAGGCGATCATGTTTGTTCCTTTGTATCTCACGCAAAGCGAAACGTTTCAAGAGAATACGGCTTTGCAGAGCCTTTCGGATTTCAATGGTTTTTGGTACAACCTCATCTTCTTTGTGATGATCGTGGTTTTCACCTATTTCTACACGGCGATTACGGTCAACCCCAATCAAATGGCGGATGACTTGAAGCGTCAAAACAGTTTTGTGCCCGGCGTAAAACCAGGAAAACCCACCGCGGATTTCTTGGAGCGCGTGTTGTCCAACATCACGTTGCCGGGTTCACTGATGCTGGCCTTGATTGCCATTTTACCGGCAATCGTGTTCAGCCTCGGTTTAACGAAAGCGCAAGGCTTCTCCATCTTCTTCGGCGGTACGTCGCTGTTGATCATGGTGGGAGTCATCTTGGATACCCTTCAACAAATCGAAAGCTACTTGCTTTCTCGTCATTACGACGGTTTGATGAAGTCCGGGAAATTGCGTGGTCGTCCTCAGTCACCTGTGGGCGGTATTACGGGATAACCTGAAATGGGTTTCGGCCAACGCGTGCATATCAAAACGGACGAAGAGGTCGAGCTCCTTCGGGAAAGTTCTTTGCTTGTAGGGAAAACGTTAGCTGCCGTGGCACAAAGGATTCGTCCGGGTGTCACGACACTGGAACTCGACGCAGTGGCCGAGGAATTCATCCGAGACCACGGTGCCGAACCGGGCTTCAAGGGATATGGAGGGTTTCCAAATTCCTTGTGCACCTCTGTAAATGAAGCGGTGGTGCACGGCATTCCAAATGATCGGCCTTTGGAAGAAGGGGACATTGTGTCCATCGATTGTGGAGTGTTGAAGAATGAATTTTACGGTGATAGTGCATACACCTTCGCGGTGGGCACAATTGATCCGGAAGTTCAGCAGCTGCTCGACGTCACCAAAGAATGCCTCCGGCTTGCGATTGAGCAAGCGGTGGTTGGAAAGCGAATCGGAGATATCGGATTTGCTTGCCAACAACATGCCGAAAAGCATGGATACGGAGTGGTTCGGGAACTGGTGGGTCACGGATTGGGACGCTCGTTGCATGAAGCACCGGAAGTTCCCAATTACGGTAGACGCGGAAACGGTCCGCGGCTAATGGACGGAATGGTTTTAGCCATCGAGCCCATGATCAACCTCGGTCGAAAGGAAGTCCTCCATTTGGATGACGGCTGGACAATCGTGACGGCAGACCGCAAGTTCAGTGCGCACTTCGAACACGATATCGTGGTGCGCCCGGGACAGGCGGACGTTCTCTCAAGTTTTGATGAAATAGAAAAAGTCTTACAACAATAAAACGTTACTCTAAACAGAGCTCAATCATATGGCGAAACAAGCGTCTATAACGCAGGACGGTACCATCCTCGAAGCATTGTCAAATGCAATGTTCCGTGTGGAATTGGAAAATGGGCATATCATTACGGCCCACATTTCGGGAAAGATGCGGATGTACTACATCAAAATCCTACCGGGAGACCGCGTGCGAGTTGACATGTCGCCTTACGATTTGACAAAGGGAAGAATTTCGTTCCGATACAAGAAATAACTGCACTATGAAAGTCCGTGCTTCACTCAAAAAGCGTACTGCCGATTGCAAAATCGTGCGTCGGAAAGGCCGCTTGTACGTCATTAACAAGAAGAATCCTAAAATGAAGCAACGTCAGGGTTAAACCTGATATTGCCAAACCCATCGCCCATGGCACGTATAGCTGGTATTGACATCCCCCGCAATAAGCGCGGAGTTGTAGCACTCACGTACATCTACGGTATTGGCCGTAGCCGAGCTTCAAAATTGCTCGCGGAATGCGGAGTGTCCGAAGACAAAAAGGTTGAAGATTGGACCGACGATGAAGTCGGTGCCGTTCGTAACGCCATTTCCACTGGATTTAAAGTGGAAGGTGAGTTGCGTTCGGAAGTGCAATCGCACATCAAGCGTTTGATGGACATCGGTTCATACCGAGGAATCCGTCATCGTAACGGTTTGCCTTTGCGCGGTCAACGCACGAAAAATAACTCCCGCACGCGCAAAGGAAAGCGTAAGACGGTAGCGAACAAGAAGAAGTAATCGCAATAACTGAGTTCCATCAGGAACTGATCACCTAAAAAAATTAAGACGATGGCGAAGAACGTCAAGAAAAAGAAGAAAGTCGTTGTGGAGGCCACTGGCCAAGCCCACATCCACTCATCCTTCAACAACATCATCATTTCGCTGACCAATAACAATGGCCAAGTGATTTCATGGTCTAGCGCCGGTAAGATGGGTTTCCGGGGCTCCAAGAAGAACACGCCTTACGCTGCGCAGGTCGCAGCTGAAGATTGCGGTCGCGAAGCACATGACCTCGGATTGCGCAAAATCCGCGCATTTGTTAAAGGTCCAGGTGCCGGTCGTGAAAGCGCAATGCGCGCCTTGCACAACATGGGAATCGAAATCATCGAAATTGTCGATGCGACGCCATTCCCTCATAACGGATGCCGCCCACCAAAGCGTCGTCGCGTTTAATTCTCATCGTCGAACCTAAGAACAGTAATCCGATATGGCACGTTACCGCGGACCCAAATCAAAAATCAGTCGCCGATTCAAAGAGGCGATCTTCGGCCCCGATAAAGCGCTCGAGCGCCGCCCATATGGCCCAGGCCAACATGGCAACAACCGCCGACGCAAAAAAGAATCCGAGTATTCGGTTCAGTTGGCTGAGAAGCAGAAGGCAAAGTACACTTACGGCATCTTGGAGAAGCAATTCTCGAACATGTTCAAACAAGCAAACGCTCGTCAAGGCATTACCGGTGAGATTTTGCTCCAATTTTGCGAGAGCCGCCTCGATAATGTGGTGTTCCGGTTGGGCATTGCAAACTCACGTCGAGGTGCTCGCCAACTCGTCACGCACCGTCACATTATGGTGAACGGGCATTTGGTAAACATCCCTTCGTATCGCTTGCGTCCTGGTGACGTGGTGTCAGTTCGTGAGAAGAGCAAGTCCATGACGGTCATTACGAGTTCGTTGGGTGGCGCACCGAAGCGATTGGAGTGGCTCGACTGGAATGTCCAAGACATGTCCGGCACATTCATCAATGTTCCTTCGCGTGACCAGATTCCTGAAAACATCAAGGAATCACTCATCGTCGAGTTGTACTCTAAGTAATCCAAATCCCAGAAGCAAATGGCTATTCTAGATTTCCAGAAACCAGACAAGGTGATTATGTTGGACTCTACCGAGTTCAATGGCACCTTCGAATTTCGACCGCTCGAGCCAGGATTTGGCATCACTGTAGGCAATGCACTCCGTCGCATTTTGCTGTCTTCTTTGGAAGGCTATGCGATTACCAGCATCAAAGTTGACGGCGTTGAGCACGAATACTCCACCATCAAAGGTGTGCAGGAAGATGTGACCGAAATGATTTTGAACTTGAAGCAAGTGCGTTTCAAGCGTCAAATCGAAGGCTCTGAAGGTGAGACCGTAACTATCAAGGTAAGCGGTCAACAAGCATTCACCGCCGGTGACATTGGACAGTTCACGTCAGCTTTCCAAGTCATGAACCCGGATCATGTGATCTGCAATATGGATGAGTCGGTCTCATTGACCATTGAAATGGTCATTGGCAAAGGCCGTGGCTACGTTCAGGCAGAGGAGAACAAGCGGGAAGGCGCGAGCCTCGGCACCATCGCAATGGATGCCATTTTCACGCCGATCCGAAACGTTCAATACGAAGTGGAGAACTACCGTGTGGAGCAGCGTACGGACTACGAGAAGCTCATCATGCACATCGAGTGTGATGGAAGTATCTCTCCGAAAGACGCTTTGCAGGAGTCTGCCAAAATTTTGATTCAACACTTCATGCTGTTCAGCGACGAGCGCATTTCACTCGAGTTGGAAGAGCGCGTTGAAGTGGAAGAATTCGACGAAACCAGCTTGCACATGCGTCAGTTGCTCAAGACCAAATTGAGCGATATGGATTTGAGTGTTCGCGCATTGAATTGTTTGAAGGCGGCTGACATCGAATCGCTCGGTGAGTTGGTTAGCTACAACAAAAACGACCTGTTGAAATTCCGAAACTTCGGCAAGAAGTCTTTGACGGAATTAGAGGATTTGGTCGAGAACAAGAACCTCACATTCGGCATGGATGTGAGCAAGTACAAACTCGACAAAGAGTGAAGTCATGCGGCATAATAAGAATTTCAATCACCTAGGTCGGAAGACCGCTCACCGCAAAGCCATGCTATCAAACATGGCGTGTTCCCTCATTGAACACAAGCGGATTACCACAACGGTAGCTAAAGCGAAGGCTTTGCGCTCTTTTGTTGAGCCATTGTTGACCCGTTCTAAAGAGGATACGACGCACAGTCGTCGTGTGGTCTTTAGTGCACTGGGTAACAAGTACGCTGTTTCGGAATTGTTCCGTGCAGTCGGTCCAGCTGTGGCTACTCGAGAAGGAGGCTATACCCGAATCATCCGCACGGGAAACCGTCTGGGCGACAACGCTGAAATGTGTTTGATCGAGTTGGTGGACTTCAATGATCTCTACGGTAAGGAAGAGAAGAAGAAGCGTTCACGACGTTCACGTCGAGGTGGAGCGAGTGCCGCAGCACCTGCTGCCACTGTTGCTGCTCCTGCTACTGAAGCAGCTGTTGAAGAAGCTCCTGCTGCCGAGGCTGCCGCTGAAGAAGCTCCTGCTGTTGAAGCTGCCGTTGAAGAAGCTCCTGCTGCTGAAGCTGCTGTTGAAGAAGCTCCGGCTGCTGAAGCTGCTGTTGAAGAAGCTCCGGCTGCTGAAGCTGCCGCTGAGGAAGCTCCGGCTACTGAAGCAGCTGTTGAAGAAGCTCCTGCTGCTGATGCTCCTGTTGCTGAAGCTGCCGCTGAAGAAGCTCCTGCTGCTGAAGCTGCCGCTGAGGAAGCTCCTGCAGATGAGAACGAAGAAGAAAAGAAAGACTGATATCCACAAGGTG
>Ga0233450_10001694_pt1 | contig 22635 bp, 22 predicted proteins | sample 011ome_30_FD_189956 | JGI IMG/M metagenome (GOLD analysis project Ga0233450, IMG submission 189956) | Coastal salt marsh microbial communities from the Groves Creek Marsh, Skidaway Island, Georgia - 011501CT (spades assembly) | ecosystem: Environmental > Aquatic > Marine > Intertidal zone >... | reverse complement strand
CCATCAGTTGTAAACCCAGTTTGTCTATCTCCACTATTAATAAGTCCAATAATCACAAGTTCTGTATCTTCTCTATCGAAATATTCCACATCATTGTCAAAATATCCGAAATAAACCGAATATTCCAATCCTGGTGTAAGATTATCAGGCATATATTTTTTATAAACATTATTTAAGCTGGTAATTTTTTCACTAGCTCGAGAATTACTCGCGAATTATTTGAAAAGACCAATTTATTAAATATAGTATATTTTAATACAATATATTTAAGTTACGCATCAGATCGCATTATACATTTGTATCAATGTACCGCCTTCCCTCCTTTTCTATAATTTTTCCAACAAGCAATATATTGATATTCGGATTTTGTTGCGCTTGTAAAAAACTATCCAAATCATACGCCATATTGGTCTCTTTCCCTTTATTATCTACACGAATTGCATAATCAATTCCATCAATCTTCACCTTTTTGGCTGCCCAATTCTCTTTTACTTCATTCAATTTATCTTGTTTACTGTCTTTGCTTTCATCTTTAATGTTTGGTTTGTACGAAAAGGAGGAGGTATCGATATTATTTCCAAACGAATAACATTCCAACATTTCTCCAGACGATGACGTAGAATGAACTGAACAGTCGATAGAGGCCTCTTTAATCGATTTCAAAATTTGAGACGTGATATTTTCTTTTCTTTTTGATGTTTCGTATAGTGTTTCATCACTTGTCATTGGGCGCAAGTTTGTCTTATCTATTTTACTCACATCGTTATTACGTATATCTACATTCATTTTCTTTTCAATTTGTTCGTCCTTAAAACGCATAAGATAATAGAATACCTTAATGTTTCTCTTCTCTTCTGGTAGATCCACATGACTACAAATACGTCTTGCTCTACCAATTACCTGCTCAGTCCTCACAGGGTGCCAATAAGGTTCCGTTATGTGTATATATTTCGTATTCATTAAACTTATGCCTTCGGCTCCAGATGCTGTAATCATAAAGAGTTTTATAATTTCGCCATTAATATTGTTATCATGGATCTCTTTCAATTGCTCCGTCAATGTAAGTGGTAGATATTCCCAGGCTCCATTGTAGATATTACGAACAATTTCTTTTTCTTCCGCAGTTTCCGTTCCAGTATATAAAACAAAACTTTTCCCCTTCTTTATATTTTCCACAGAGGTATCAAGTACCCACTGTTGAGAATTATTCTTTTTAATACGAAACTGTACGTATCCATTCGCTTCTAATACCAAAGAAAATACACCGATCCCTTCAATGGTTCTAAATTGGCTATATAATAGATGCAGGCCTTCCAGTGTATCTATATTCTCCAATATACTGGCAAATTTGGGGCTAAAAATACTCAAATTGTCTCCAACTAGATAGGTGCTCTTTTCTTTGTCAAGTCGTTTCATAGCGCTTTTTACTCTCACAGCATAAGATTCAATATCAAAGTTACGATCATCATCATCTGGGATCTGTCCATCAATGTTCTCTTGTTTTTCGGTGTTGGAAACAGCATCAATATTGTCTTCATCTCCGATGGCTTTTACTGAATCTTCAAGTGTCTCAGTCGGCATTGGTCTTCCAGGAGGATCTGGAAAGACAAAATTACAAAACGCACGAGAAAAAATACGATAAGTAGAAACTGTTTCTTCATACATCTCCTGATTTTTTGGACGAGACATTTTCCTTTTTTTATTTTTATTTTCATTTGTACGCTCTAGTAAACGAACTTCTTGATATTTCACGAATTGATAATCACTCATAGGAATGTAGGTAATATGAGTATCTTTCAATACATCGTATTTTGGCATCAAATTTTCTTGTGCACTTTTAAAGTAAGAAGTCAATCCAAGAATTCTTCGCTTGAATAAGTTTTCGTTTTTCATATTGCCTGTATTGGAGTCAAAAAATAATTCTTGAAAATCCTCTAATTTATCTGGAAGAGCTTTTGAATTCACCCACTTGATGCTTTCATTTTTGTACGATATGTTATTTTTCTTCAATATTTCCAATATATTCAATATAAATTGATTATCCGTCGTTTCCTCCTTATCGTCATAGCGAACACCCTTATAAGACAACCCATAAAATTTATTGACAAATCCAAATGGACTTCGAGTAATTTGAAGCGTGCCTGATTTGTACTCCAAATAGTCAACCAATTGATGTTTTGAGAATATTTTCTTGAAAAATTCATCTGTATACTTTCTTTGTCCTGTGCTAATGGGGATATGAATAGTTTTTATATATCCACGTAAAATATTATATAAAATAGCAATCTCGTTTGGATAATTGATAATAGGCGTGCCACTTAATAATACTATTTTTGCATTGCTCGCCTTCATGAGGTTGTGATATAAAGTAGTCGAGGTGAACTGTGTCATATCTTTTACCCGCTCAATCTTGTTTACTACACGACTGATGAAATTATGTGCCTCGTCTATGATGACTACTTTGTTATCAAATGGATTGATCGTATTATTTTTTGTGAGCTGATTGATGTGTTTTTTTTGAATACCATTGTAATTAATAAACTGGTATTTATAGTGTATCATTTCATTTAATTGCTTGTCTAATTCTTGTTTTTGAGTTGGCGAAAGCAGCTCGTAATTTGCATCCTTATTTACATCTACCATCCATGCACCTTTCGCACTTTCTATATAATTAACAGGAAGTTGTAATATTTGCGACAGAGCTTCCTTAGAAAATTCGGCTGATAACGGTACGAACTCCCAATACTGTTTTTTCTGATATATAGGATTTCCGCACTTCTTTAATTCTTCAAAATAATTCACACGAAGAGAGGCGGGTGTCATGACTATTACTTTTTTCGATTGCATAATACCTTCAGCAAATGCCACCGTAGACGCCGCGCGAATATAACTTTCAGATATTGCGATTGACGAACATGTTTTGCCAGAACCAAGTCCATGATATAAAAGTAACCCACGATACGGTGTATAAACATTTAAGTAATCTAAAATTATTTTCTGATGCGTCAACAAAGAAAACGATTTAGAGCTCTGTAGCGAACCATCTTTGTTTTTCGTAACAACTCCTTTCGTTTTTTTATCACATTCTACAGAGGTGCCTGCATTCATTACCTCTTTCCTGTAATCTGCAAATAAAGAATTCACAAATGTAGTGAAAAATTGGCGATTATTCATGTAATAAGCTGGCTTTTTGATGAGAACAACATCTTTTTGTTTGGGAAGTCGTTGTCTAATTTCTTCACCTACGTCATATGTGGCTATTTCCGTAATAGCTGGTTGCGAAACATCTATACGCTTCTTCCTTCCCCTCTTTTTTGCAGGTATGGCATCTAGGTCTTCTATATTTATTGATTCTACATCTATATCCTCGTCATCATCTTTTAGAGACAGTTTTGGCACATTTTGATGAATTCCTTTCATTTCATTAATCTCTCTCATGAATAATTCTTCGTCAAAATCATTGGTTTCCTTGCTTTTATCATAAATAATAAAGTCGGGGTTTCGCTCAAGTAATGTTGACAAATCTACTTCTTGAAGTTCATCTGTGCTTTCAGACGTAGGTTTGATTTCTACGGTAATATTCTGTTTTTTTCTTGGAATAGGTTTCACTTTTAATGCTTCAAGTGTAGATTCCATTATATTTTTGTTATATTTTATTTTAGGTTGTTTACTTTTATTATATAAAATTGTAATATTTAATATATAAAAAAAATACAATTAATAGATTATAATGGACCCGTCCGAATTGGAAATGCTTGATAAAGAAAATAAACTATCTATATCCATTTTTATACTGAAAACTACCTTTCTATTTTTATATCAATTTAGCGAATTTTGTGTCGATAATTATATTCTATTTTAATATTTGTAAGACTTTCTCGCACGCAATTTGTTCGGCCTTTCGCTTAATTCTATGAAATCCATCTGCTAAGTGGACTAAAATCTTTCCATCAGTTCCTACATGTTCATGAATAGCACTAAATGTTCCCACACTTGAAAATTTAATAGCGCGATCTGGGGATGTTTCATGAATTTGCTGTCCTATGCACAAAAACACACCCATAAAATATCCGTCTTCCTCGTCATGTGGTAGTTCTATATAGTGAGGAGTTACTTTGAATTCTTTTTGAATCTTTACTTGCAATATATTTTTGAAATTGTCATCTTCATCGATAAGTCTCCAATCAACGTGTTTTTCAAAAACTTTTTCGATAAATATTTGCGCCACTTGAAATCCAGGCCCTGTGACAAATACATTATCAAACCAACAATCTTCATCCTTCACCTGAATTTTGTTGAACTCTAAGAACAATGCTCCAAGGAATGCCTCAAAGAGACAACCCAATTTTTTGATGTTTGTTCGTGTATTTTTTTCTTCAGCATGCCTGGATACCACAAACCACTTATGTAGTCCCATTTCATATGCGATGCGTCCAATATGCTCATTTTTCACGATAGCAATCTTCTTTTCCGTCATGAAGCCCTCGTTTTCTTTTGGATATGTGCGATATAAATAATACTTTGTTACTAATTCCAGTACACCGTCCCCTAGGAACTCAAGACGTTCATTCGACTTGGTACTCAAGGGAAGACAATTGTACGGTTTTTCGACGACAACAATATTTTCTTTCTCGTTTTCTAAAAAGGGTTTCTTCACGTAAGACTTGTGAACAAATGCGCGTTTATATAATTTATCATTAAATACATTTCCAGGAACTCCATATTGTTTTAACAAATGCTGAATTTCTGGAGTGGTAATCTCCTTATTGATAGGATTGTATGGATTGAATACAAGCTTATCACCGATCTTCTGGACATCTTCATCAAGTTTGCTCATTGTTTATAATATACATAAAATATCTATATCATAATCAATTTTATTATAAATTTATATTGTTATACAATATAGCATGATGTTTGATTTGTATGGTGCATATTCGTTTTACCAAAATGGAATAAAATACACAACCATTCCAAAGGGTGTATCTTTATTTAGAGGAGACAACAACACTTACGACAAGTACAACTCGAATACGTTACTGAAGAGTGAAAACAACTACAAGTACTTTGGATTGACACAAGAAGAAGTAGAAGAATATGGAGTGAAGTTTCAATTTGTCACAACTAGAGATTTACAATTAGTTCGCTTAGATGACGATATGACACGTAAACAACTTTACAAAACGTCTCCAACAATGATTCAACGTATAATCAAGAGGAATTTTGGATATAATGAAGGAAATATTCGATATTCTGATCCTTCCTCTGATGACAAAATGTCAGAGCATATTTGTTCTCATTTTGATGGTTATATTACAGACAACATGTCGACTGATGCCGGCGGAACATTTCATAGAGAAATAATGATTTGTGATCCTGTGAGTAATGTAAATTACGTTAAACAATTATCTATACCTGCTGACGCAGAAAAGATGCGTGATGATTATAAACTTAAATTGTATGAAATAGAACAAGTAAAAAATAGGAAGAAAAGAGGTCCAAGAAGGCAGGATGATTCAGATATGGTCATGGGGACAACATTGTCGTTTCATGTTCCTCAAAGTCCTCCTCGAACCCCACCTAGAACCCCAACAAACACTTCTAGATCGCTAGCATTTGAGACACCAGAAGGAGGTAAAAAACTGAAAAAAATAACAAAGAAACGCAAAAATAATAACAAAAATAATAACAAAAAAAACACGCGTACATACAAAAAGAGAGGCAACACAAAGCGTAAATCATCTAGAAGAAAAAGGATATAAATAAGAAATAATTAGTAGATTAATGAAAATAATAATCGACGTACGTGAGCATGCGTTGATACAAGAAATAGAAAAGGATGCACAATTCCCATTTCCTGTTGAGAAGCAGCAATTAGAGTTGGGTGATATTATCATTTGTGATGAAGAATCAAACCCCATACTATTAATCGAAAGAAAAACTCCTTCAGATCTTGTAAGCAGTATAAAGGATGGACGCTATGCCGAACAGTCTACACGGCTTCAAGCTCATGAATTACACAATCATAATATTATGTATCTTATTGAAGGCAATGCCTACTTTCATAAAGATATAAATATGTTGATATCTGCAATGTATTCTCTCTACTTTTATAAAGGGTTCTCTGTTTGGCAGTCATTGAATATCAAAACAACAAAACAGTTAATAGAAAGGATTACAAAGAAAATGGAAAAGGAGAAAACCAAGCCTGCCTTCTATGACGGACCCTGTAACAGTAACAATCAAGTAGAGTATGTAAATTGTATTAAAACAACAAAAAAGGATAATATAACAGAAGAAAACATCCATCAAATTATGCTTGCGCAAATACCCAGCGTGAGTATTTCGTTATCCAAAATCATTTTGGAGAAATATGGAACTATTTTTAATTTGAAAGCCGCGCTCGATGAAGACGCGACTTGCTTGAATAGTCTCGTGCAAGTTACATCTACTGGAAAGACGCGCAAAATCAGTAGTCTAGCCATCAATAACATTTTACGCTATTTTTCATAATTGCGAATACATGACATGTTTTCAGGTGCTATGATTTGTGTGTTGTTTAGATCATTCAAACATATATGAACAAGCTCGAAATAATCCCAGGAGAACAAGTACATAAACGCATAAATAGACTCATCTTCTTGAAATTTTATTTTAGCGAATTTAATTAGATCTACGAAAGATTCGTTACGAGAGTATTCGCTATGAATGGACCGAATACCATCAATAATTACGTCATGATCATATTGGTCGACACCAAATACAAGGCAGATTTGTTCTCTATATATATCGTCTTCGTCACTTTTTTTGTAGTCTATTACCGCTCTGTAATTGTACATATCGTATACATTCCATATTAATTTTTAAATGATTATACGCGAATAAACTTTGGTTCGGATTTTTATATATACATAGTATAAATGAATTGTTGTAAAAATGATATTATTGACCCAAAGATAAAAACGAATACGGATTGCTGTAACAAACCCGAGAATGAAGTTAAAAAAACGCGTCATCATACTTCTATGTCAAAAACATATTATACACGGTTAGAGGACAAACGTAGACAGGTTGATTGCGATAATCTTTGTAATGTGCAACCTACGTATAACACAACAAGTCGCATCGATAGAATCAAATATCAAAAATACATTAAATAGAAAAAAAATAAGTTAAGGACATTACGTATATGGTAGTAATTGAAAATGGGAAACATTTTTGAGATATGCAACAGTGTCTGTATATATGGAAGATCCGTTGAACCCGTTAAACCAAGTGATCAATACATTGTCATTAATGATATGGATGATACAAATAAAAAGGCTATGAAAGTATGGACAGAAGATGGTATCGATGCTGTATTGAAACATATGTTGAACGATGACGATGGAAAGCCGAGGGATTATTCGCAAATGAGAATGATGTATGGTTAAAAGAATGAAGAATTATTTCATTATTAAAATATTCACTTATAATAATGAGATCGATACCTTTGAAATATGTACCTGAAGCATTAAGTAAAGCAGACACAAAAAAACAGCACAAAGAAATAAATAAATCTCGCAAATTGTACAAAAATAAGAAATATCACACACGTAAAAAAGTTACATCATTCAAGAATAAGAGATCTAAACATATTGTTAACGCCGAAAGAATATATAAGACCAAAAATATTGTTCCATCCAAAGAATTAGCCAAAAAAACAGGTTGTTCGATATCTGCGCTCAATCATATAGTAAAGAAAGGTCAAGGAGCTTATTTTTCGTCAGGATCCAGACCCAATCAAACAGGCCATTCTTGGGCATATGCAAGATTGGGTAGTTCTATAACCGGAGGTAAATCCGCAGCAATTGATTTTCATATACTTGAAAAAGGGTGTAAAAAATCATCCAAGGCCTTGAAATTAGCGAAAAAGTCTAGAAAACTGCATAAATATGGAACTAGAAAAGTGCGTAAATTTAAAGGGGGTATGAAATTGGGTAAAACAATGAGATATATGGCAACTGCAAAACGGAATAAAAATAGGCTTCCTTTAGCCCCTCAAAAACCACCTACCATGACACAAAATAGATGGACGAGCCATGTAAAACTTGCAAAGGAATTGGAAGGTAAACGAGGAATACCTACAAACGTATTAACTGACGACGACAAAGAGAAAATTCATACGAAAGCAAAAGAGTTAGCCGAAAGAGACATTGCAAGAAGATCTGATATGGACAAAAAAGTATCCGACTTAATTACAAAAATCAAGGTGAAACAAATTGAGAAGGCCCTTCCTCATGTACCAAAATCAAAAATTTGATTTATTTTATATCTACAGTATATACAAATACATGGAGACCATAAACAAGTACTTAACAAAATGTGAACTATATCAGGATATAGTTGTAAACGGTGAAGTAGTTAAGAAAGGAAAAAGAAGTTGCGATGATCGTTATGAATACATCAAAAGTTTAATAACGATACAAGAAAGACCATTTACAGTTCTTGATATAGGTGCAAATTTTGGTTATTACTCAATTCGATTAGCTCAAGATTTTCCCAATTCGTATGTAGTAATGGTACAACATGGAATTGAAGCTCAAGTACTGAGAGAAATAATAGAGCTCAACACTTCCATTAATGACAGGTTATGCCTTCTTAATGTGACTGCTACAGCCAAAAATATGTCATCTTTATCTCTTTGTGAACATTTCGACTATATCATGTGTAACAACGTATTGCATCATATGAGTGATTACAAAGAGGTTTACCAGAGTCTGAAAAATATGTGTAAGTATTTAATTATCGAGACACCTCCTGTTGAAGATAAAAAGTCTATAGGTCAAAATAAACTAAAACATATATATGATATGGTAAACAAAGAATGTACACATAAGAGTGAAAGGTCATTCATACGTCACACTGATAAATCCACAGTGTCCTATTTTTATTTTTTTTCGTTTTCTAAAGAAGTTACCAAGTCAATTGCCTACTACGATGGCAAAAACTTAGGCAAGAAATATCGACATAGAATATCTGATGAAAAAAGAATATTCGAGAAAACGGAACGAGGAGGAGAATTTTCCATACAGTCGTATATACATGGAATTAACTTAAAATCATTTGTAGTGATGAATGGAATATATCCTACTATCAAACGGATCACAGAAATGATACAACCCGAAAGGTTGAAAACAGTATATACTTTCGATAATAGTTTACGCGATATAAACTATTGGAATTTTATTTTGAATGAAAACTTGCATTTAATTGATATCACATGTAAGGATCATGGCGACAATATACCAAATGATAAGGAACAATTTGATAACGTTGTAAAATTTTTATTGAGTTTAGAATACAAACAAATAAAATCATAATCCCATTTTTCTTATTTGGAAATAATGCTGTATAGTTGAATATAACGAGAAAAATACATTCTACATATATACGTTGTTTGGCCACATGTTATAATATCTATTTTTATTTCCCATATCAGCATAATATTTGTTCAAATCATGTCCTTTCACATACGATTTTCCTTTATAATAAATATTAGCATATCCTTTATGAGTAAAAGTCTCACAGTCATCTACAGGAGATTTATGTTTCTGTAATACACGCCAATACATATTAGGACCGGTGATATCCAAAGGATTTTTTCCTATAAAATTTGTTTCACTATGTTTTACGATAGTATCTATTAGGTCTTTATAAAACGGATCATTAGGTTTGCTGACCAAAAATCCTTGATATATAAATCCCCCAAAGTGTTTATGATTTCTAGTATAATTTGTTTCATCCAAAACATGATATTTTGTTTCACCTAGAAACGATAGTAGATCATTATTTCCTGCCATTTGTAATTTTATATCCATGTATATTCCACCATATTTATATAAAACACAATAGCGAAAGAGATCTGATTTATATGCCATTGGTTTTAACCGACTAAATGCATTATAAACATTCATGTCAAAACTTTCTTTTATGAAATGTTCCATAGCGTCATCAGTGTATAGGTAAAAGCAAAAATCAGGATTTTGATTTCTTAAGGCGAGAACACCGTTTTTTACTGATTGAGGCATGTCTTTTTTGTATGTTTGGAAAACATGTAATGGAATACCATATCTACATGGTGATGTATCACAGACAGTGATAATAGTATCATTTAGTTGCTTATTTAATTTTTCCATTTCGTTTATATACTTATAAGATAATTTATTCATATATACTTATAATTTATAAAGTGAACTACACCTCCGTTTCAGCCTTTATTCACAATGATCTTCTTCGCGACCTCGCTGATGATTTTTTTATCTTCACGAGGATCCTTCAACAATTCACTCACCGTGTTCACGTAGTCGTCTGGGGTCTGATCCATTTCAGGCAGTGCTTGTATTCCCTTCTTCGTTATTTGGTCCAATGCATGCCGAAGTTTTGGTTTTTCTCTGGCTTCTTCTTTCCATTTATCTTCGTCCTTTACATATATGATTTCCTTCTTCGCATCACTACAATGCATCGGACGCTTTAAAATATCTAATGAGCTTAACTTATCAATAAGAATATTAGACATTCCTTTTGTCTGACCCTGTTCTGTTATTTTGAGAACATCTTCCATAGTAAGCTGAATTGATTCTATAAATTCAGTCATATTCATTGCATCTTTACATTGCTCATTTAAAAACAAATTTAAATTGAATATCTTATTGTGACTGTTCACGTTATTATTTGTAATATTTGAAACCGGCTCTAATTTTTGACACATATCTACCATCATCTTTTTCATCTCCAAATTCTCCTTCAATAAATATTCCATCATTGGTTCCGCAGGAATCTCCTTGTCTACAGATGTTTCTATGTACGTACACTTCTTTTTATGATACCATAAACTGTTTCGGGCTTTATATCTTTTTCCACATTCGCAAAAATATTCGGCATTTTTTGGGGAGAAATCGTTCGAAATCGTTCTATTTCGATGCTTTGCTGTGCGTAGATGATTTTCATAGTTACTTTTCTTGCTACATTTAAAGTCACACTTTTCACAATAAAAACTTTGGGCATTTTTTGGCGTTTTTTCCATTCTAAATGTTCTATAAATATAGAACAGAAAAACGCCTAAATTGTTTTCGCAATAAATTATAAAAAAAGTTATGGTCACAAATTGTAAAACAAAAAACAGAAATAAGAGCATTATGCTCTCAATCACTTTTTTTGTAAATTTTACAAAATTCTATTTCCTTAGAAATAAAAAAGAATGGGTGTTTGATCGATATTTTTCGATGAAGAATTACTAAAAAAAAAATAATAATATCAATCATTTGGATTTTCATTATATTCTTCTATATCAATCAAATAGTGAGAGCTATCTTCCTCATGAATATATACAGAACATATATCATGTGCATCTTCAACGTGAACAACTGGTTTATGTTCCCATTGTGAATACGGAATAGCCTTTGAGGTTGCGCGCTCTAACATGAGTAACTGCTTTAGCGCTGTCATTCTTCTTTCGAGTGGATAAAGTGAAATAGGTAATTTTCGTGATAGTTGTTTCCATCTCCATTCAAATTGCAAGGTCGCGCTCCAATTTGGAAATCCCGAAATATAACAAATTCGTTTCCATTCTTTTCCTGCCTCTACTTTCATTCCGGTTGCTCGAGCTCCTCCCTTAATTTCTTTGTTGTGTTGTCGTAATCGCCTTTCTAGATTGACCGTGGCGCCTACATATGTAGAATTATCAGAACACATGAGAAGGTATACAAACATATACTTATTAAAATATTAAATATAGAATACAAATCGTTATTTAATATTCAAGTATTAGACTAGAGTACTTTCATATGGGCCTAACAATATGCATCCATGTTTCTTATGCAAATTGTCAATTGGAAAGGGTTCGTCTAAAATAGCATCTTTGTCCATATTTAGATATGCACACCCCCCACATTTCTCCCAAATATATGCCATGGGATATAATTCATATACGAGTCGTAATTTCCCATCTTTACTTTTTTTATTTTGTGGGTATAAAAAGCATCCGCCTTGCATCAATGAACGATGAACATCGGTTACCATACAGCTCATCCATCGTAGTGATCTACCTTTCATATGATTGGCGACAAAAGAGGAGATATCATCATAAAATGTATTCGAAATACCTTCGTTTAGCGAGTATATTTTTCCTTTGTTGGGGATGCCATGGTGATTCATATAGCAACACCACTTTTGTGTATCAAAGTTATAACGATGCATATTTACGATTTCCTTGGCGAATATGAATTGTAAACTGGTTGAAAAAATAGTATAACCAGCACCAACTAGATCCCTCCCATTTTTCAACGAATTCACATCTTGTGTCTCGTATATACCAAAAATAGCACCAACATTGAACCCAACATCAATGTTTTGGGAACCGTCCAACGGGTCGATAGTGACTATATATTTACCTTTTGCGTTTGTGATGACTAAGTCTTCTCGTTCTTCTGATATAAAACCGTAAATCAATTCACATTCTTTAAATACTTCTTCACTCATATGATCTGCCATATCATCCAAATTATTCACATGGTCACCCGATGAATTAATTAATCCAGTATCGGCCGTATGAAAATCAAACTTCTGTAACAAGTTGTAAACGCGAAGGGAAAACGATTTCAAAGTCTCTTCCACTAATTTTATATCCTCCATATTTATTATTATCATATTATTAATGTTAGCAAAAATTATAAGGATATGTTAAAAATGCTAAGATTTATATATCCTATGCATAATATATAAAGATATACTAGATATTTACATCATGAAGATCGTATTATTTATTATATTTTTTATTCAAGTTGTTGAATCGTTAAATATACCAAAAACGTGGTATCGCGCGAACCTTCAATTTAAAAAGAAAGCCCGTGATTGGTTTATTGATCGTGCAGAAAAATCAGGAATTCCATGGAACGATTTAAGCGCCAGCTATCAGGAATCAGAAACCTTTAATATTCTCCGAAGTAATATGAAGCAATTAAAAAATGCATGTATCATCGACTATCCAAGGTACTATATAAAACCATTTCATGGATATGAATGCGGTAATTTGAACTGGCAGGCGGCATTTGAAGGTGAAGCGGCCACCTTAAATATTGCGGCTGGATATTGGCCTTGTGCTGGATTAGACGAAGCACAGTTGTGGATGCGAAAAAACACAACACAGACCATTCGTGATTATTTTACAGCATATAACTTCGAAAATATGATTTTTGCACCGAACGGAACATCATATATCGATCCTAAAACTGCTCTGGACATTGGATGTTCCATTGGTATATCAACAGAATGGCTACATCGCGAATTTCCGACCACCTCTGTATCAGGACTTGATTTAAGCCCTTATTTTCTTTCTGTTGCAAAATTCAGAGCAAGTAAGTATAATCAAAACATTCAATATGTACATGAAAACGCCGAGGTGATGTCTTTTGATGACAATTCATTTTCACTGGTAACCTGTAATTATTTATTTCACGAAGTCCCGAAGGATGCTACACAAACTATATTGAGAGAAATATATCGTATTACAGAAGATAAAGGAGTGATTGCTGTTGTGGATTTAGAACCGGATGTACTAAGAGAAAAAGAAAATAGTTTTTTGACCCCCTTTCGAAGATGGATGTTTGAAATAACTGAGCCTCATATTTATTCTTATTACCAGAATGACATGAAAGAATTGTTGAATGAAGCAGGATTTAAAAATATAGTAAAGTCGAAAAATGATCCTGTGAACAGCGTATGGTTGGCTCAAAAATAAACAATTATATTACATCTAATAAAATATTTACATATAATATGCGCCTCTATGATTTCTACTTATCAATAAAACAAATGAAACTCTGTATCCCTTTTCGTTTCCGTTTTAATACATCAAAAAAGGTATACATTACATCAGACAATGTGGATAACGATAGTGATATAAACAATCCTCTAATAGTTTGAATATCACCCGGAAAAAATGATACAATTTATACATCTCGCAATGATGATTTACAAATAAATTAAACTTCTTGTATGCGTTAAAATGTCACTCCACTTGATGGGTTTTATTTCGTTTTGTGTTTCTTCGTATATGGGAGTACGAATACCGCTAGCGGTTTTTTTAAGATATATATCATCAATAACAAATAATTTGTATAGGTTCTTTGTTACTGGTGAAATAGGGAAGAAATCACGATTTGACGTGACGAACTCTTTTATAGTATGTTCTTGTGTAGGATGAAGTGAAATCGTTTTGTTTGACAAAACATCTTCAGCAAATATATCCAATATAATGGCTTTGTGTAGTATAGTACAAAATTCGATTTCGTTGATAAGTCGTTCATAGCATTCTTGTAGTGATACATTTTCGTCAAAAGTAATCAACATGGGTTGACTTGTGGTCGTGTGTAGTTCAAATGCATATTTGGTGGAGTTCATGATTTTGGGTGCTGTCTATTTTTCATTTGATTTTCTGACACCTATGCATAGTCGTCAATTTTTTACATCAACAGTATTTATTTGTTCAACCGTCCAATAAATCGAGGAACGAAAATTGACAGATATTCGTTGGTGTTAAGGCATTAATTAAAATCTTATTCATATACAATGAATCAAGTCGTCAAAATACAGTCTGTATATAGAGGACGCTACACGCGAAAGTTGTTGGTAGAAAATACAGATGGAATGACCCCAGATATGTTGCTACGTTGTATAGAAAGTTATAGACAAACTATACAAAATGAAAAAGAAATGAATGCCAAGCTCACAAACAAGAAAATAAGATATTCTAATTTTCCGTCCCATATTTCTGAAAATATAGCAAAGTTTGCATTTGGGAAAAAGTATGGTATTATGCCAACATGGGATACAAAAGTTGGTGATTTAGTGGTATCTAAAATGTCGTCACCAATTCGACTTGAGGTGAAAGGGTCATTAAATCTAGCAAATGGTCCACCAACATTTGGACCAACTGAGGTATGGGATCGTATCCTATTTGTTGATGCGGTCGATATGTATAATGATAATTATTTGGTTTATGAGATTCAATTGTCTAATCAAAGTCAAGAATGGAAGCAACTAAAAGTGAGCGAGACACAAACTTACTACGATCAGTGTCAACAAGGACGACGTCCAAGACTAGCATTTGAAAAAATTCAAAATCAAGTAGGTAATAAATGTAATTTGATATTTGATGGTCATATAAAATCATTGTTCCAATAAATAAATTCATTCAAATATTGCACTGTTCAACTTATTTACTATCTTATCCACAACAGGAACGGAAACAGCATTGCCTGCTAATTTATACAACGCGCTATCTGATACTTCAGGCAACTTATAATTTGTAGGGAACCCTTGTAAATTAAAGCATTCCCTCGGCGTCAGTTTGCGTATTCCTTTGTCATCTTTTAATAAAGGAACATTATGTCCGCCTCCACCCATATTTGCAGTAAGTGTAGGGCAACAATTACTCATATTTTCTCTGACATAATATCGTCTATATTGATACAAAACGTTATCAGATATGTTTTTTGTGACCCCCGCTCTCACATCATCGTAGACCTTAAACTTATCAGAATAATAATACTTATCACTTACATCCTTTTCAAGAAAATCAATTATTTTTTTTTTTTCCTGTGTTGCGAATTCAAAATCAAATCTTTCGAATTTTGATTTATCGCGAAATCCAACGATATATATTCTTTCGCGATGTTGAGGAACGGTGGTTATTTTACTGGTATCCAATATTGAAGATTTAATATGATATCCTAGTCCTTGGAGTTTTTCTTCAATAATTTTATACGTATTCCCGTTATCATGTGATTTTAGATTTTTTACATTTTCTAGAATAATATACTCTGGTTCATGAGTTTTTAGAATTTCTAAGATTTTCCAAAACACGTTAGAACGCGTGTCTTCAAACCCTTTTTTATCACCAGCAATACTGAATGGCTGACATGGAAAGCCACCACAAAGAAGATTATGTTTTGGAATATCTTGTACCTTTATTTTGTTCAAATCTTCTAGAGTGAAAGTATGTGATGTGAAATTTTTCTCGTAAATTTTTTTGGAACACTCCATCATGTCGTTTGTAAATACGCACTGAAATTTATTGTTGCGTTCCAATGCTAATGTAAAAGCTCCCGTTCCCGCAAATAAGTCAATAAATTTTATTTCAGCACGTGTTTCATCTTTAACAACCTCGTTCATAGTATCCATTTCCTTGGTTTCTTTACTTGATAACATATCGTTGTTTATATGTGTATGATGTATCTAAATCAATTTTGAACATAAAAGGCTAATACATTATTTTGAGTAATTATGTCTATTGCTTCTCAAGCAACCAAAAGTATTCTTTAATCGCCTCTTTTTTCTGTGTTCGTTTGTATTCGCTAATTCCTTTTAAACGATTGTATGTTTTATGTTCGACCGGTATTTTTTTCACTTTACCATAATGGCGTAACAATTTGTTCAAATTGTCGAGAGGTATGATACCACCACTATTGTAAGATAATAATATGTACTTTGATTTTGTATTCTTGATGAGGTCATCCAACGTTTTTTCTGCATGTACAGAACTGTTATAATTAGATTTTTTCCACGATTGAGGTTGTCCACGATAAGTATCAGGTATGTCCATTTTGGTATTCCAATCATTAATTATATCAAGCATGAAATAAAATATATTATATGGATGTTTGTTGTACGGTGGGTCATAATATACCAAGTCTAACTTTGGGACTTTATGTACCCATTCATTTGTGTCCATTTTTTGAACATGCACATCACAATCGTTGTTGTTGAATACTGGTGATTTTAGCATGATTGGTCTTGTGATACGTTGTAGATCTATGTTATTTTTTCCTCCATATTGTCCGACATTTCCATTTTTATAGAACGCGGAAAATTGTCCATTTGTATTGTTATGAATTGAGCACTCCACAAGTAATGATGCCAATAAAAAGGATTTGTATTCGTCTGGAACTGTTTCTATATAGTTTCGAAGGATGTCGATTCTCTTTCCATTTTCTTCTGTAAAGTAGACCCTATCCCCTTCTGTTATGGAGTGAACAGGAGCCCAGTTGCCAGAAATAAAGTTCTTTGCGTATTTTTTTGTCCCTTTGTCTGCGTGCTTATTTGCTGTATCGACGTATTTCATGATCTTTTTCAATTTATTCTCGTCAATATTATGTAAATATGCTCGATTTAAAGTTTCACTATATCCAGCAATATCATTTGTGTAAAGACTTGTAGCATGACTTTTGAACAATCTAGACACGACACCTGAGCCAGCAAATCCATCACCTATGTGTAGTTTCCGTCCTTCTATTTCTTCTAAATTGGTTAATATTTCGTGTATTTTTGGTATTAATTTTCGTTTATTACCCATATAGGTAATAATTTGACTTGTTAAGTATTCACTCATATATAATATGTTTACATTAGATTAGAAAGTTAAACTATTTCAAACATCTTTTCGAAATAGTCTAATGCGTAAGAATCCTCAGATTGGTAAATAAAAATATATTATAATGTATAAATGGGAAATATCATAAATAGATGCACATTTAATGATTCGGAATATGAAAAAATGATAGATAAAACTTGCTCATGTTGTGGTAAAGAATACAGATACACCGATTATATATATAATCCGCCTCCGTCTAGTCCACATTATAAGATTACGAACAATAAAAAGAATAAATGCTATTTGTGTTGTTATATTGAGTATGCTAAAGATCCTATCTACATAAGTCCTACTAATTTTCCATGAGATAAGTATTCCAAGCTAGCGCCTCCTCCTGTGGATATATAATGTAAATTGTGTGAAAAGGTATTGGCAAAAGCGCCTGTATCTCCTCCTCCTATAATTACCTTTTTCCCGCAACTCATCAATGATTTCATTAGAGTGATACTTCCTTGTTTATATAAATTGTTTTCTACAACACCAAGTGTTCCATTCCAGAAGATGATATCATAATCATTTAACATTCCAACTAAATTTGCGATCGATTGCATACCGATGTCAAGGAAGAATTTATTATTTGGTAATGTCTCACTTGTGCAATACTCCGCTTCTCCTGTCAGGCTTTCACTACAAAGTCCGTCGTCCATAAGATGAATATCTGCTTTGCGATTACGTATGGACGAGATATAGGACGCATATTTTTCTTGCTTGAGGATCCCATTAATATTACCACCAGCAATATATATTCCATCTATTTTTGTTGATAAATTGTCAAGTATCGGTAATTTATCATCCATTTTAGCGCCTCCCATAATGGCTAATACTTTTTTACCGGTGTTATTATGAAGAATGTCAGACAAAGCGGATATTTCGTTTTGAATTAAATATCCATAGCACCATGTAGATGGATCCTCAAGAGGAGCCGTGATACTCAAATGGTCGCGATGACTACAGCCAAAAGCATCGTTGACAAATATATCTCCCAGATTTAGGTATATTTCTTTTACTGTTTCAAATCGTGATGTTTTGTTCGTTTCTTCGGGAATAAAGCGTATATTATCCAGCAAAAATAGAGAACCATGTTGAGCAGATTGAAGTACTAAATCGGTTTTGACAGTATTCATCATAGAATCAATGAGAACGACGTCTTTGCCCAGTTGGTCACGCAAAACATTGTTAATTTGTTCCAAATATGAATAGAAACTTAAATGCATATCCTCTTTACTTGCAGGGCGTCCCATATGGGTAACTATCAAGACATATTTCGGATTTTGCGCAAGAATATACTGAATTGTTTTTATGGTAGATAGGATGCGGAAAAAGTCGGTTATTATATGATCTTTTGTTGGGACATTCCAATCAAGACGCAACACTACGCGTTTATCGGAAAAATCCTTACTCTCCAAAAAATGTTGTTTTGACAGCATTTGATCCGATGGTTGATTATATTCCATCATGTGTTCTAACAGCTTTGTCACCTTGTTAGAATATGAATATTCGTTATCATACCAGATAGACAATTTAAACTGATTTTTTTGCATTTCCATACATGCCTTCTTATCAATTATACAAGGGCATTTTGTAGTATTGTAGTCGCAACTTATTTTAAATTTGTTATCGTCTACTTCTATGAATTCATACTTGTCCAATGTAGAGAGAATTTCTGCTAAATCGCAATCTTTGTCCACGGTAACATTCAAATCAATCAGACTGACGTTGGAGACGGGTACTCTGACCGATGTACCGTGTATTTTACCTTCCAGTTGAGGTAATATTTTGTAAATTGCTTTTGATGCTCCTGTAGTATGTGGAATAATGTTGTTAAATATAGATCTACTTGTTCTATTCTTAAATTTGACGGTATCAACTGTTTGTTGCGAAGCTGTAGTGGAATGAATAGTAATGAAATTAGCTTCTTTAATTCCAAAATGATGATGTAATTGTTTTAAAATGGGAATGATGGAATTGCTCGTACATGATACATTATTTACTATTTTTTCTCCAGAATATTTTTCGTGGTTTCCATGAACCATAAAAGAGGGTGTGTCGTCTTTCGCTGGTGCACACATGATCAAATAGTCACAATCATGTTCTTTTGCCTTTTCTTCTGTCAAATACACTCCTGTTGCGTCGATGACGTAATTGACACCGTATGATTTCCATTGTAATTTAGTCGCATCGCGACAATTTAATAATTTGATTGTTCGACCATTCACACAAATCGTATCATCATTCTCAATGGTTACACGAATAGTCCGGTCCAAATTATGAACGCTGTCATATGTCAAATAAGTTTTTAAATTTTTTGCATCAAAATCCGGGACATTTATTGCTTTGATGTTTGCGTTGTTTTCAATTAGTTGAAGAAAGACCAACTTTCCAATTCTTCCCAATCCATTAATGCCGATACCTACCATATATAAATTATGGGGATAAAAAAAAGACATTTTAATTACATCTTTACATTTTTACAATACAATCATGACGCCTCCTTAAACACAATTCTATTTCCTCGCTGGACGGAAGAAACACGGTTCGCGTCTATGGCTCGTTCTCCTCCACATTTATGCACGTTTGTATAGTGTACAAGTTTGCATTGTTGTAGTAAGCCTTCATGAGTACTATAGACTATTCTACCTATGTTATAAGTCTTCATCACATTAACGCACTGATTACATGGAGCGGAATTCAAATATTCACCATTCTTTGAAATTCTGACAACGTAGATATTTATCTTACCCTTTCTATTTTTTTTCATACACTTCCTCAATACATCAATTTCTGCATGACAAGAGCAAGTATTGTGTATCAGTCCATCTTTTGAAAATGTCCTATATGAATTACATCCTTTCGCAATAATTTTGCCTCCAGATACAGCAACGCATCCGTGTCGCATGGGGAGTGTTGAGCGTTCTGCTTCAATCGACGCCAAGTGAGCTATTCGCTCGTCTGCGGTACTACACATTAGTAGTTCTGCATTCAAATTCATATGTGATGCTTTGATCAAAATATGTCGTCAATTTTTGTGACTATTGCTAAATATTTTAAAGTATAGAGAATACGGATACGAGTAACAGTTATGTTTGTGGAGATTTAAATTATAATTCATACCATTCAGGTGGTCCCAAACGACAACTTCGTCATTAACTTTATGACGAGTATAGTCAAATAATTTATACTTTCTATAGCGATACAAATTTAAATTATCGTCTACAGTCTCTATTTTTACAACAATGTAAATCGGTTCTGAAACACTATTATCAGACAGTTTCTTGATACTTACAAGATCGCCTACCTTCACCATGATTTCATTTATTTATATACCAACAGAAATTATTCAAATTAATCAATTTTTAAATTAATTAATGATCCTTTTATGTAGCTTCTTTGAAAATATCATGTTTAGACAATATATATGCTATATATACTCCGCCATGGACAATCTTTGTGGAACGCAGAAAACAGATTTACTGGTTGGAAAGACATCGATCTTAGCGACAAAGGGGTTCAAGAAGCAACATATGTTGCAGACATCATCAAAAACTCAGGTATCCAAGTAGAACATATTTTTACCAGTGATTTGACACGCGCAAAAGAGACGGGTCAGATAATTAAAACGAACTTGCAATTGTGTGTACCATTTGAATCTACAAGTTTACTAAATGAGCGAAATTATGGAGACTTTAGCGGAATGAACAAAAATGAGGTCAAACTGGAAAAGGGCGAGGACTTTGTCCATACTTTGAGACGGTCATATACCTATAAACCAGAAAATGGCGAGTCGTTGAAAGATGTTGTAAAACGCGTATCTGCTTTCATGGAAAGAGATATTCCAGATAATAGTTTGATTGTAGCACATGGTAACACCTTGAGAGCATTATTTGTACACCTCGGTATAAAATTTCCTGATAATATTGAATTTTTCGAAGTACCTACCTGTCAGCTTATTGCTATCGATTTAAAGAGTAAACAATTTGGAAATGTGAACCCTTATAAGTTTCGAGGTAGACAAATCTTAGATAGTAGAGGAAATCCAACAGTTGAGGTAATTTGCACAGATGCAAAAAATAAAATAATAGGACGAGGTTCCACGCCTAGTGGTGCATCATGTGGATCAAAAGAAGCGTGTGAACTGAGAGATGGTATTTCTCATATATTTCAAGGAAAATCCGTACAGAAAGCTTTGGAGAATGTACAAATAATAAACGATAAACTTTGTATCCGATCTTTAAGAGAAAATAATATATTCACCCTTGATAAGCAGTTGATTACCATAGATGGTACTGATAACAAAACCTATTTGGGTGGGAACACTACAACGGCCTATTCATTTTGTTTTCTCGAGGCACTATCCAATTATTATGATCTAGAAAAATTCAAATATATTCAAGGAGTAGCTAATAATAAAAAACCTTTGTTTATTCCCACGCCATTTGCTAATGTATTAAATGGAGGAAAACACGGGTCTGGTGGATTACAAATACAGGAATTTATGATATTTGTCAATGAGACTTATGATATTAACAAACAGATACAAATATTGTACGATGTGTTTTATCATTTGAAGATATGTTTGAAGGAAGAATATGGTAAACAGTCCACCAATTTTGGTGACGAAGGAGGTTATGTCCCTTGTGGAATGAAAACAAATGCCGAGGCGCTTGATATTCTTAAAAAATCAATTGAAAATGCATCTTTAACACCAAACAAAGATGTGTTTATTGCGTTAGATTGTGCAGCAAGCGAGTTTTACAATAAAGACAGCCGATTGTACGAAATTGAAAAGAATACTTTCTTGAATGGCAAAGAGTTAATCCAGTATTATCAAAATATGATCGCGAAATATCCGTTCATCAAATCAATCGAAGACCCGTTTGATGAAGATGATTATGACTGCTGGATTGAATTTTCAGAAAAATGTGAAGAAATAATGGTGGTTGGAGATGACTTATATTGTACTAATAAACGATTGGTGGAGAAAGGGTTGAATGATAAATGGGCAAATAGTCTTTTATTAAAAGTGAACCAAATTGGTACGGTTAGTGAAGCGATTGAAAGCGCGCAATTGATGTTGGATAAAGGGAACAAAGTCATCGTAAGTCATCGTTCCGGAGAAACTAATCATTCGTACATTATTGATGTGGCAGTAGGTATAGGCGCACAAT
>Ga0233450_10001689_pt1 | contig 22674 bp, 23 predicted proteins | sample 011ome_30_FD_189956 | JGI IMG/M metagenome (GOLD analysis project Ga0233450, IMG submission 189956) | Coastal salt marsh microbial communities from the Groves Creek Marsh, Skidaway Island, Georgia - 011501CT (spades assembly) | ecosystem: Environmental > Aquatic > Marine > Intertidal zone >... | reverse complement strand
TATAAACCTTTTACATCTCTGGCTATTTGGACAATTATTATTTTTATGAGTGGGTTTGCTTTAATGAGAATTATTAACATGGCTACGAATGGAATGCCAAGCTCCTACCACTTAATAATACTATTAGGAGAAATTATCATAACCCTTATTGGAATTTATTTAGTTAAATCTTTATAGCTAAGATTTGTAAGCAATATAACCAAAACCCAGAACTCCGACTACGACACCAATAGCAATAATCATAAATATAATTTTTAAAGATCTTTTAAATAAATCAATAAAAGAAGACATAACTAATTAGATGATTTATTTTTATAAATAACTGTTAAGGCTAATAAAGTTGGCCAAGTTCCGAGCACGATTTCACCAATATATATTTGATTGTAAGCTGTACCATGAACATAGATAGCCATTAAATTAAATAAAGCAGCACCATAATAAACAATACTGGCAGAGAAGAACCAAGCAGGGTTTAAGGTAATTGCTCCAAAAATTGAAAATACAAAAGTTGCTACAAAAAATGAAGTAAAGTCTCTTAGCAAAGCATTCTGCGCTGAATCTGATAATTCATTTAAAACAAAACCAAAATCAGCTGCAGCTGAAGCAGGAGTAAAGATCCAATTAAGCACTAAGCCTAAAAGAAAGTAAGCATAGAAAACACCAAAAAATCTTATAACAAAGGTATAAGATCTATCTGAAGAAATAAGATTATAAAAAAAGTAGCCGCCAAAAAATCCAGCAACCCAATGTAATATTTTTCCTATAAATGAGCGATTTCCACCTAATAATTGAGTTTGAAACAAGAGTTCAACCATTAAAATTAATGCCACTCCTATAGCTACTGCACCAGCTATAGCATATAGATTTTTACCACCAAAATTCGTAAATTTTGATACTAATCCTGCAACAGTAAATGCTATTGAAAAAGCAATTGTAAATACAGCAAACAAAGCTATACCGAGTCTTTGAAAATCAAACAAGAGCACTTCTAATGCAGATAATAAAGATATCGGCATATCTACTGAAGACAACCAAATGATATTTGATATTGAAGATATTGGTGTAACTAATAACACTGTAAATAAAGCTGCAGATAAAACTGCGAATGGATATTTTGCTATTCTCATTGGTCTATAGGCAATACTTTAATTAATTTTCCACCAGGTCCATCTGTAAGCAGGTAAATAATTCCAGCTGGTGATACTTCAATATTTCTTAATCGTTGTTTTAAATCAGAAAACAAACTTTCTTGATAGTCTGTGCCATCTTTAAAAACTACTTTTTTAACATCTTTTGATACTAAAGCTGTAACTAAAAATGAACCATTTAGCTCAGGATAGAGATTGTTCTGATACAAAATCATGTCTGACGGCGCTATTGATGGAGTCCAATGCAATAAGGGTTGTTCCATGCCCTCCTTTTCCGTAAAAGGACTTATAACAGCTCCAGAATAATCTATACCATAAGTGATTGCAGGCCAGCCATAATTTAAAGATGGTTTGATAAGATTTATCTCATCGCCACCTTTTGGTCCATGTTCATGCTCATATATATCTCCTTCGGTTGTTACAAGAAGACCTTGCATATTTCTATGCCCATAAGAATATATTTCTGGTAAAGCTCCCATAATATTAGTGAATGGGTTATCAGATGGAACTGTTCCATCAGTATTTATTCTGATAATTTTTCCAAAATGGTTATCAAGGTATTGGGCTTTTTCTCTATGATCAAATCCATCACCACTATTAAGTAAAAGTGTGCCGTCAGGTAAAAAAGCAATTTTAGCTCCTATATGCACTGAAGTTCTTCTAGGTGCATCAGCTTTAAATATAATCTTTGAATTTATCAGTGAATTATCTTTTAGTTCAGCTGATGATAAAAATAATGTAGATTTATTATTTTCATCTTTTGCAGAATAACTTAAGTAAATCTTACGATTTGATTCAAATTTAGGATCGAGAACTACCTCTGATAAACCTCCCTGGCTTGCATAATGTACAAGTGGAGGATTAGTTATATTAGTAATAGTTTTATCGATTAAATTAGCTATTTTTAAATTGCCAGGTAATTCTGTATATAAAATAGTATTCTCATCTAAAAAGACAAAACTCCAGGCATCATCAAGATCGTCTAATACAGTTTCATATTTATATGCTGCATATAAGTTAGATAAAAAAAACAAAGATAGAAAAATTCTGAAGCTCATATTCCCCCTTTAGTAAATTTAAAACCCTATTATTAGTCTTATCAAAATAACAGGAATTAAAAGTGATAAAACTAATAATATTAAAAATTTAGATTTAGTCATATATTCTTAATTTTACATACGTATAAGTAGTTTCGCACAATAAATAATATAAAATAATTTTTATGGATTACTCAACTTATTTGATAGGGAACATAATATTTATTGCCTTGCTTTATTGGATTGTAAAAAATAAGAATAATTGGTGATGAAAGAATTATTTTTGCTAAGATACGTTTATCATGGAAACTGTCTTTATTTATTCAATCGTTTGCTTATTTATTGGTGCTATTATGTGGTCTTTTGAGGGAAGTAAATTTACAGAACATGGTAATAATATGAGCATGCTTTTATTTTTTAAGTTCAGTAAATGGTTTTTTGTTTTATTAGCTTTTGCTATACCAATAGTTATTTAATTTATGAAAATTAAAGTATTAGTTGTTTTATTATTAGGGTTAGGCTTTGATCTTTCAGCTGATTTTGATAATAAATGTTCTATTTTATTAACTAAGAGGCTTCAATCTTCAGAAGATGCATACAAAGATGCTGTGAGTAAAATTCAACAATGTGAGAAATACGATATTCTTTCAGTAACCAGTTTCCTTGAGGAGCCAATAAGTAAAGTTTATATAACTGACATAATTCAAACCTTCTGTATGTTTGATCATCAAATAGTTACTTTGCTAGACACCAACACAAGTAATCTAAGCTGCGTTCATAGAGGCCAACCAAGAACCGAAAGGAAGTTTAATTAATTTTAATAGAGTTTGTTTCTTAAAATTAACAAAGCTTTACAAAAACGTAATTAAAAAGACAAAGAGTTTTAATCTAATATGTGATGAAAGTACTCCTCAATCGCATATTGAAACTTTCACTGATAGCAGGTTTCCCCCTAAGCCTGCTATCAAACTTTTATATATATAAATTACAACCCATAAGAACCATAACAATAATTGATGGTAACCATATCAGAGGTCTTATCATTTTATATTGATATAGGTTTAATATTGCACCAAGTAAATAAGCTACTCTTAAAACTAACCAGGATTGAGCGAGCATAAGATTATCTACATCCAACACTACTGATAGAATAGCCAAAGCTAAAAAAATTGGCATTGATTCAGTAAGGTTATTTAATGATGCATTAATTCTTTGTGAAGTTGGAGTGATGTTTGAAGTATCACCTTTTGTGTATGTCCATTGTACAAATGGTACTTTGTGTAAAGAAAAAGACATCTTTAAAAATAAATTTAAAATATAAAAAAAGATTGCGCAAATTATTAAATTAGTCATATAAGCTCCCTATTAGATACCAATAATAGTAATACTTTTTTTTATAGAATTAAATATATTAAGAATTAATTAATCTAATATCTTCTTGCAGTAATAAATTATTATCAATTGTTTCAAGCAATGGTTTTAGATGAGAGGCATAAGGTTTCCATCGACCCATGCCTTTTTTATTAATTGGTTGTCGAACTTGTTCAGAGCTTGCTGTTCTTACTGATCTTTTTGTTTCATGGAATGAAACACAAGCATCTTCAAAAGGAATATCTATAAATTTAAGAATACGTTTAACTTGGCCTTCTAAATCATTAATAACATCTTCATTGTTAACTCTTAAAATCTTGCCAGGTAAAACATTATCCCAATGATTCATAAGTTTTACATAGCTATTGTAATAACTTCCAGCTTCTTTTAACCCATATGAAAACTCTTGCCCTTGAGCAAATAACTGTTTAAACATACTAAAACAACAATCAAGAGGATAACGTCTTGCATCAATTATTTTTGCATTAGGCATAATTAAATGAATTAAACCTATATGCCTAAAATTATTGGGCATTTTATCGGTAAACATTGGTGCTCCATCCCTATGCATCATAGTTTCATCTATAAAGGATTTACCCATTTGATATCGTTGATCAGAAGTAAAATCAGACATAATTTTTGGGTATTTACCTGATTTACCGTAAATATCGTCACCTCTTAAGCTTTGAGCTAACGAAAGAATATTTGGTAGCTCAAGGGTTCCATCTATCATTGAGTGGGATGCTAAAATCTGTTCTATTAATGTTGAGCCGGCTCTAGGTAAGCCAAGAATAAATATAGGGTCTTTGGTGTCAAAACCACCCTCACCTAAAGCTTTAAAGAATTCTTTATCACATACATCTATTTGAGCCTGAAGTTCATTATCCATTCTTTCAATAGAGTATTTACTTTGATCTCTTTTAATCTCATTACCTTTATTAAGGTGATAGAAAGCTTCGTTAAACTCTCCTTTTGATTCAAGAGCTTGGGATAGTGCGAAATGAAAATAAACTTTCTCTTTTAATGATAAATCTATTCGATTTAGCTGATAATCTATTTTTTCTATCTCATCATCGGTAAATGAATAGGTCTTTAAATTTGATAAAGAGAAAAAAGCTTCACCATGATCTGGTTTAATTTTATAAGCCCCCTTGTAACTTTCGATAGCTTCATCAGTTTTTCCAAGAGTTTTTTGTGCATGACCTCTTGAAGTTAAAGAGCTAAAGTTAAATGGATTCTTTTGGAGTAAATCATTAAATAAATCTACTGCTTTCTCATGTTCTCCATTTTGCATAAGCTCACTTCCTCTTTGAGCTTGATAGGCAATATTATTAGGAAATTGATCACATAAAATATTTACTTGTTCCATGGTTTCAGCAAATTTCTGTTTTTTTCTTAAAACCATTGCATATTTCATTCTTAATTCACCATCGTTTGGTTTAAATTCAACGGCTTTTTTAAGTAAAGTTTCTGCATCATCAAAATAACCAAGCCGATTAGCAATCTCGGCTAATTGGGACATTGCATATGTATGAGTCGGATTTTTTTTAAGGAATTCCCTACATCTTTTTTCAGCTATACCCAATCTACCTTCATTCATTATTTGATCTATATATAACAATGTTGGTGGCAAAGATTTAAACTTATTAATTTGTTCTAAGGCATGGCTAGATGCTGCTTTATTATTTTGTTTAACAAAATACTCATTCAAAGAATGCCATGAAGCAATAAGAGCGGGATTTAATTCACATGCCTGTCTGTAACTAGAAATAGCTTTTTCGTCATTATTCATGCTCTTATTAAGATGACCTAGCTCTTGATATGCTCTAGCCATATCAGGTGCTATTACTAAGAGTCTCTCTAAATAATTATTAGCATCATCAAATTTTTTTAAGTATCTACATGAAACTGCTGATAAATATAAAGCATCTATATTATCAGGATGATCAGAAAGACTAATTTCTAGAAGACGTAATGCATCTGCAAAACGATTCTCTTTAACGGCTTGTGTGGCCTCTTGAATATCTACAACAAGAGATGAGTCGTTTGAATTGTAGTTTTTTTTAGTCATCTATTATTAAGCAATTTTAGGTATTATAAATAAAAAAGGGAGTCGAAACTCCCTTTTAATTTATTAGATATTAGAGATTAAAAACTTCTCTTATATCTTAGACCTAATGTTCTAGGCTTAATTACAGATATTCTCTGTCTATCAAAGACAAAGGTGTTGCTGACTTCAGCTCTTTGATCCGTAACATTATCAACATAAAGCTCTGCTGACCAATCATCATTACTCATTCCATATCTGAAATTAATAAAATGATGGCTGCTTTGAACAGCTTTATTTGGCTCCATAATATCAGAGAAGCTTTTCTCAGATCTAGCAGCTTGAATTTGTAAATGCCCAGTATTACCTGAGGACATTCCCCACTCTTTTCTAACAGCCAAGTTTGCTTGAAAACCTGGTGCAAAAGCTAGATCAGCTCCAACAACAACGTCGGCTGTAGGAACTAAGCTCTTAGTGATTTCTGTATCTAAAGATGAGAAAGCACCTGATACTACTAATCCATTTCTATTAGTGTAATAAATAAAGTCTCCTTCAACACCTCTAATTTCAGCATCAGCTGCATTATCAGAGAAGAATAAGTTAACGATACTTGGATCGAAAACAGTACTTTGTAAACCACTAACATCAACCATAAAGGCACTACCATTAAATCTTAGTTGTCCATCTTTTAAGACGGTTTTCCAACCAAATTCATAGTTTGTGACTTCATCGGTATCAACTTCAGCTTTAACACTGTATGTTCCATCTGGATTTGTAGCTCCAACCGGACGGTTAAGTAAACCAGGTCTAAAGCCTTCAGACCATGTTACGTAATACATAACATCTTCACTTGGATTCCAAGATAAAGTAGCTTTACCAATTACACCGTCTGTTTCTGCTTTATCAGGATAACCGTTAGGGTTTCCAGGAGCATATTGTGTTGATAGGTTTGCACCACAACATGTAGATTCAGTAGTAGCATTGAAGTTATAGAATGATGAGTTAGCACTACCCTCTAAATCAACAGCTATATCATACCAACGAGCACCTACTGTTAACTCCATAGTATCTGAAAGATCAACATTAACCTCACCGAAGAAACCTTTTTGTTCATCAGTACGTTTAATATCATTCCAGAAGATTATTGGAGCTGTAAAAGGACCTGGTACAGAATACCAACCAGCACCACTATTACCACCAGTAGTACCTGCTGGAGGATTTGTATGTGGATAGTTTGGTGCCCAACCTGTAACACCCGACCAACCTATATTTTTGGTTGAACCTGGATATGTAAAGAAGTTAAGCTCTGTAAGCTCAAGATCACTAAAGAAAGCACCTGCTGTTACTGTCATAGTGTCACTAATAGGTGCATTTACTCTAAATTCATGAGTTGTTACTTCAGTATTTGTTAATGAATCAACATATAAATTAGGAGCCTGACAAGTACCTGCAGGACCTGCAGCACCAGGATATGTTACTGAACCATCACAAATATAGTATGGAAGATACTGACCTACAAATAAGTAATCAGTATAGTCAACTATCTGATCAGTTGCTCTATCTGTATATGCACCAGCGTAAACCACTTCAAGGTCACCAATGGAACCTTCAAGAGTAACACTCATGTTGTCATATTCATCATTAATAGTATCTTCTGAGTATCTTTGTATCTCTAAGTCATCTAATGTTGGATCAACAAAAAATACACCATCAGCATCAATTGTTTGTTGAGCGATGGTTACATTTGCATCCCAGTTATCATTGATTTCATGAGCAATGGTAGCTCTAAAACCTTCATAAGTTACAGGGTTTGCATTGTCTTTTTCAATTGCATTAGCATTAATAAGATTTACGTTACTTAAGTTTGCTCCAGCCTGGAAACCTCCTCTTGAAGGTCCAACTGGTAAACCGTTTTGTCTAACTGTTCCTGCAGGTCTAAATCTAGCAGATTCAGAAGCATTAAGTGTTCCAGCAACTTGATCTATATAGCCACCTCTTTTATCAGAATAGGCTACAAATCTTAGAGCTGAGGATGAACCTAAAGGTACATTTGAAACAAATTCAAATTTTCCTCCATTATCACCACCAGATGTAAATCTTGATTCAAGCTCAAGACTACTTGATTGCTCACCAATTACTGGTTTGTTAGTAATCATTCTAACAACACCTGCTTGTGAACTAGCACCAAATAATGTTCCTTGTGGTCCAGCAAGCACCTCAATACGTGCTATATCAGCTGCATAAACATCTAAGTTTCTTCCAGGCTGAGCTAGAGGTTGCTCATCAAGATAAAATGAAACATTAGGTGTTAAACCAGCAACACCAGCAGTGGTTAAGTTAGGTGTAGTCGAAGCGAGGCCTCGAATGTAAATAGTACTTTGGCCTGGACCAGATCCACCCGCAGTTACACCAGGTAATTGCAATAGGTAATCTTCAAATACATTTATACCTCTCTCTTCTAAAGTCTCTTCTCTAAGCGCGGAAACAGAAACTGGAACATCTTGAAGACTTTCAGCTTTTTTCCTTGCGGTAACAACAATCTCTTCGACAGTTGCCTGACTTTGACCTGCTACCAAACCACTGAAAGCAGCAGTATTAATAAGAGCAAGCGCAGATAAGGAAGGTAGTAGTTTATTGTGTATCTTTTTTTGATTATTCAACATAATAAATTCCTTTTCAATAGTTATATTAAATTGCTAAATAAACAAAGACGTGCTCCCCTTTAATACCCTAGAGAAGTTTAGCTTTATTTATAGACCAGCAATTTCAGTAAATCGGTCTGATTCAATGATAACAGCTTAAAACAAGTATGCAAATTTTATTATGTATATATTTAGGGTTTAAAAATACATGTATTTATGTTTCACTAAATAATCTTCATAAATAATTTGATCAATATGAATCACCTTAATAAATCAAGATTTTTACTTTCAGTTATTTTTTTATCGACAATAACAGCTGTTGTTTTTAAAAATCTTGAAGCAGCATCGAATTTCTTTAGTGCTACTCAAATAAGTATTTCAGAATATCTCGGTTGGTTTATTATTCTTACAGCAAATGGCTTTTTAATTTTTACTATATACCTTCTTTTTACTAAGTATAAAAATATAAGATTAGGTGGTTCTGAAGCAATTCCTGCATATTCATACTCAAATTGGATAGCAATGCTTTTCAGTGCTGGTTTGGGAATTGGTTTATTATTTTATGGAGTTGCTGAACCCATTGGTAATTTAAACGACTACCCTGAAATGATAGATGGAAACTTATCATATAATGCTGGTAAGGCTCTGAGTTTAACAAATCTTCATTGGGGTCTACACGGATGGGCTGTATATGCTGCATTAGGTCTATGTTTTGCATTTTCTTCATATAATAAAAATAAAGCCTTTAGGGTAAGTTCTTTACTTGGTCAAACTGTAGAAAATAACAAGCCTTTAGCCGCTCTTATAGACATTATAGCAATATTAACGACTGTAATAGGTATTGCTACTTCTTTAGGCCTGGGAGCTTCACAAATAAATAGCGGACTTAATTATGTCTTTAATATAGAAATTAACGAATTCATCATTATTACTGTTATAACAGTTCTTGGGTTAACTAGTGTTTGTCTTGGCTTAGATTCAGGAATTAAAAGATTATCTCAATTAAATATGGTAATAGCTGTTGCATTAGTATTGTCGGTTTTATTTTTAGGTCCAACGGTATTTATTTTAAATGCTATGGTCCAAAATCTTGGAGTTTATTTAAATCAAATAATTCAGCTTAGTACTTGGACTGAAGCTTATAACAATACTGTTTATCAAAATGGTTACACATTATTTTATTTTACATGGTGGTTTGCATGGGCGCCTTTTGTATCATTGTTTATCGCTAGAATCTCATATGGGAGAACAATAAAAGAATTTGTTGTTGGCGTTTTAATTGTTCCATCATTTATTGTATTTTTATGGATGGGTATATTTGGTAATGCTGCTATATATCAGGTCTTAAATAACATTGGCGATATTGCAGGTGCTGTCAGTGCAAATGCTAGCACCGCGTTATTTGTATTATATGATTCTATGTCATTTTCAATATCTCTTTCGATAATATCGTTAATTTTAATAGTGACATTTTTCGTTACATCTTCAGATTCTGGAGCGCTAGTTGCATCAATGCTGTCATCAAAAAAAGGTGCTGAAATTGATGGTGACTCACCAATGCTTTCCAGAATTACTTGGGCAATATTACTTGGTGTTGTAGCTGCAGTATTGTTGAGAGCGGGAGGGCTTGGCGCACTTCAAACTGCAGTTGTTATTTTTGGTGTGCCTTTCTCAATTATAACAATTTTTGCATGTAGAGAGTTATATAGATCTTTAGAGAAAGAAATTAATTAATTTCATCATCTAGCTTATTTAGTTCTTCACTAGACATTTCATCTTCATATATAAGCTGATCATTATCAGAATCTTTTTTTTTGAATCTCTTGCCAATGACTAATGCAAGTGCAACAAGCATAAGAATTAAACCTATTTGATACAACATAAGATATTTTTCCTGTATATAATTAGATAATATCACTAATAACTTTAATTTAAATTAATTGGAAGTGGAAGCCTTAAACAATATATTAAATAGAGTTTCAGCTCGAAATCTTAAAGATCCTCATCCATCAGAAGATGAAATGCAAAGTATTTATAAGGCAGCATTAAGAGCACCTGACCATGCGTGGTTAAGACCGAGCAGTTTTATTGAAGTAAAAGGTACCGGAATTTCTAGATTATCGAAAATATTTGAAGAGTATGCTGATACCGTAGAAGATCTTAAAGAAGAAATAAAAGAAAAATATAAAATGGCTCCATTTAGGGCTCCTATGATAATTATTTTAGTTAATACTTATAAAGAACATCCTAAAGTTCCTGAAATAGAACAAAAGTTATCTACGGCAGCTGCAGCACAAAATATCCTCTTATCTTTAAATGCTATTGGTTATGCCGGAATTTGGAGAACTGGTAAATTGGCTTTCAATCCATTTGTTGAGAAAAAACTAGGTTTAAACAAAAATCAATCAATTTTAGGGTATTTGTATATTGGAACAGCCGATGGTCCAAATAAGAATATTCCATCATTAAAAATAGATGACTTTGTAAAATATTTATAAATTATTTAACTTGTATAAATATGCAGATACTAAAGCTAGTGATGTAAATATTATTTCAGCGATTAATGAGCTAATTGCAATATTTGTTTCATGATTAAAAGCAGTTAATACATTGAAAATACCTGCGATAAGAAAAATTATTCCTGCACTAAATATCCATTGATATTGTTTTGTTATAAATGATAAAAGTGCCATTATTGAAGTGCCAAGAAAAAAGGCTGTAAAGTCTCTGACTTGAGTATTTCTTGCATCACCCTCCAAATAAGGCATATTTAAGGATAAAGCAGCTGATTCAGGTGAAATAATCCATTGAGCTGCGATTAATCCCAATACAACCGTTAATAATATTGATAATACATTTGCTACTTTCATAATCTAATTTTTTCTATATTTTCTAATTCATTATGAATAATTTTACTATTCTCACATGATACATGATGTGTATTATTTTCTTTATTAAAACTTACTGAATATTTAGGCTTATCATTGATTAGATGTAATGCGCAATAACCTTCTATTGCAATACATTCATCAATTTTATTTTCTTTTAATGTTTCTGATACATAGGGTATTCTCTCTGGTTCTTCATCATAATGAGGGCAACAAATACCTTTTACAAAACCTAAACAAGGTAATATAGCTTGACTATCTTTATATGAATCAGTGATTCCTTTTTCAAACCAACAAATAGCACCTGCGCTGACACCACTCATAATTATATTATTCTCATAAGCTTCTTTTAAAATACTATCAAGGCCCCACTCTCTCCATACTGCAAGCATACTTTTAGTGTTTCCACCACCTACATAAATGATATCTTGATCAAGAATATGTGGCTTTAAATCAATAGTTCTTTTAAAAAAATCAATATGCGATGTTATACATTCTAGTGAATTAAATGCTTTATAAAAGTTTTCAATGTAACTTGCATCATCACCAGTTGCTGTTGGAATGAAACATATTTTAGGATTTTTTTTCTTGGACTGCTCTTTAATATATCTTTCAATCTTAAGCTCCCCAATTTCTCTCCCAAATCCACCGCCACCAATCGCAATTATCTGTCTCATTATTTATTCAAGATTTTTTTTATTTCTTTAATATGGTCTGTTGTAGTTCTACAGCAACCACCAATTACACTTGCGCCTTTATTAATCCAATCTTCAACAAATTTTTTATACTCAATATGGTCTATAGGTTTATGGTTATGATAATGCCATTCATCTGAGTCGCTTACAAAGCCCTCAAGTTTATTTTTTTTGTAAACTGATGAGTTTGCATATATACCAAAAGATTTTTCTTTTAATAATTTTTCTATTGCTAAAGTAGCAGTATCAGCATGAACGCAATTAACTAATTGACAATCTATATCTAATTTTAATCCTTCGGTTATTGCTAATTCGAGTAGTTCAGTACTTGGAAGTCTATTTAATTTATTACCTCTAGTAGTCCAACTTAGCCAGACTTTGTCAGAATAATTTTTTGCAGTTGATGCAGCAATAATTCCTTCATAAATCGATGACATGGTCTCACATATAATGACATCAACACGTCCTTTATAAATTGAACCCAATGTTGAATAAAATTTTCTTAATTTTTTCTCTTTAGAACTTAAATCAGGTCTAAAAGTTACATGAATCGGCGGGAAACAACCAGCAATTTTTGTATCTGTACCAGTGTAAGCTATGGCTTCTTGACATAATTCTAATGCTTTTTTAGCTAAATCTTTATATGAAGGAGCTGTTGGTTCCCTCTTAAGCAATTCAGGCGTTGCTTGATAATTTGAAGTAGTTATGACATCTGCTCCTGCTTCAATATTATCTATGTGAATTTGCTTTATGATTTCTGGATTATGAATTAAAGAATATGCAGACCAAATTGAAGTTTTAAAACTTGGAAGGTACTCACCCCTATTTTCTAATTCTGTGCCTAAAGCTGAGTCTAAAATTAATGGTTTCATAATTATTTAATAAAATCATGCATTATACATACTTGTTTTTGAATTCTATAAGTCTCCTTTTCCATTTATCAGTCAGGATTTTAAACTCTGTAGGTCTTACAATAAATTCTTGAAAAATTAGATCCCTATCAACCATTAAAATAACAATTTGTTGAATTTCAGAACCAAACATAACATTATGTGCGTTTGCATATGCGCATCCTTGTAAAAAATAATCTTCTATCCACTCTCTTTTTTTAATTTTTTTTGCGGTTTTAAAATCTATTAAAGTAGGTATGGAGTTATATTCACCAATACAGTCTGCAGTTCCTGCATAGAGATTATCTAATACCAATCCAGACTCAAGACCCCATATCTCTGTAATATTATTAAGACCAGTATCTACAAATTTATGTGAGATTTTTTTAGCAATATATTCATTCTGGGTCTCTCCAAAGTCATTCCACTCTTCATCTTTTAAATATTTCTCAATTGCTTCGTGTACAGATGAACCTATATCAGTACTTTGTTTGATAATTCTGTCAGCCTCCTCATCACCAACTCTATTTCTCCATTGAGCAATTCCATCCTTAGATTTTGAAGTTGCAGAAAGTACTGTAGTAACACTTGGAACTGGATTATTATTTGAATCTAAATAATGGCGACCTATTTCTAAATCAACTCTTTCTAGTTGAGGATATTCATATTTAGAAAAATCTTTTTTAATCATTAAAGTAATTCAGAAAATTTTAATTTGGAGATATATGATTTATTATAAGTTAATACTTCAACATCTCTAATTAAATCTTATAGTTAAATGCATATTCAACTAAATCAGCACAAAGCAAATATACTTGAATTATCAAAATTAGATAATTTAGAACCAACCATTTGTTTTATTCCTGGTGCTGGTATGGATCATAGGACGGCGCAAATGATAGGATTTGCTAACTTGAAAGATAGATGTAATATCATAGCAATAGATCTACCAGGTCATGGTTATACCACCGGAAATCAGTTATCTACAATTGAAGAGTACTCAAGCTTTTGCTTCGATTTGATAGATGGTCTTGCTATTAAAAAACCTATTTTTATTGGTCATAGTATGGGTGGATTGGTTGCTCTTGATTTAGCAACAAAAATAAAGAATTCATATTCAATATTACTAAATACTGCATATCCACTTATGGTTGGAGAGATTCTTTTAAAAGATGCCAAAGGAAATCTTGATCAGGCTGCTGAATTCTTAACAAAGTATGGTGTTTATAACTTACCTGAAACAGAAATTAAATCATCAGGATTCGGTGTAATGGGATCAGGCTTTTATGGCAGATCAAAAGGAATTATTAAATCACCATATGGAACAAAAAATGTAGAGGCTGATCCTAATAGAGAAATTAAACTCTACCCACTTAAAAGATTATTTAACCAATCACAAAAAGAGATTCTCTCAATAGACCTAAAGGCCTGCTCTAAATATAAACTAAATGAAGAAGTCATTAAAAATTTAACAAATATTAAATTTGTTTATGGGGACAAGGATAAGTTAGCTAGATTTAATAGTGAATGCGAATTGCTTCAAAACTTCAATGTTGCTGATGATGTTTTTATTATGGATGAAACAGGACACTTTCCTTTTTTTGAGAATAATAAAAAATTGAATATCTTATTAGATGAGATTATTAACAATATTTATTCATAAAGCTTAATACTTTATAAAAATTAGCTTCTTTGTTACTTTCTGTAAAAACTTCATGTCTAGCATTGGGTATCAGATCAAAAGAAACATTCTTAAAAATAGAGTTTAGAAAATTAAATAATTTTTTAGCAAGTTTTCCATTAGCTCCAACTGGATCTTTATCACCTGATATCACATAAATAGGTAAATTAGTATTTACATTTTTATATCGATCTTTTAGAAAAATTTGTTTTAAACCATCTACCGTATCTTTCCAAAGGCCAATTGTTACAACAAATCCACATAAAGGATCTTTGGTATATTGGTCTACACTCTCTCTATCTGAGCTTATCCAATCATTGGGTGTATTATTTGGTTTAAAAAAAGAATTAAATTTCTGCATTGTTACTTTATGCATTAAAAGACTTTCATGATATTTACCCTTCAAATAAAAAATTAAATTTACAAGGCTTGATTGGATGAGTATTGAAAAAGTATCAATTTTTGCTGAACCACTTAATATTAATCCATCTAAATTAACGTTACTTTGAACAACAGATAAAGCAATCCATGATCCCATGCTATGACCTATAAGAAATTGCTTTAATTCTGGATGATTTTTTTGTGCTGCAATAATATTATTTCTTAAATCTTTAGTTACTAATTCCCAGCCGTTTTTATCAGAAAAATATCCACTCCTATGTCCTTCTTCTATCCATGAACCGTGTCCACGATGATTTGCAGCATATACATGATATCCAGCATCATTAAATTTTGATATTAACCATTGATACCTTCCTACATGTTCTGCCATACCGTGACTTATATGAACAATGCCATTAATCTCATTATTGGTTGTATAAGAGATGTATAAATGTTTATTTAAATTAGCTTGATTTATATTCATAAACTATAATAATTTAACATAAAAAATCTTTAATATTATGCATAACATACATATTGCTGGTACTGGTATTTGGTTTCCTGAACAAAAAGTTACCAATGAAGAAATTGTAAATTCTTACAATTCCTATGTTGAAAATTTCAATAAAATTAATAAAGAATTTATAGATAAGGGTTCAATATTACCAATGGAATATTCGTCTGCAGAATTTATTGAAAAAGCATCAGGTATAAAATCTAGATACATGATAGATAAAGAAGGTTCTTTGGACATCAATAGAATGATGCCTCGAGTTGATAACGAACATCCTGATCGACTATCAATTCATGCAAAAGTTGGGATAGAAGCAGCAAAAAAAGCAATGGAACAAGCTGAAGTTTCTAGTGATCAAATTGATGCAGTAATTGTTGGCACATCACATGCCCCAAGAAACTACCCTGCAATTGGCATAGAAATTCAAAATGAACTAGGTATCAGTGGTTATGCATATGACATACTTGTTGGATGCTCATCAACAACCTTTGCTATAAACAATGCATTTAGTGATATTGCCTCAGGATTAGCTGATACTATTCTTGTTATTAATCCAGAAATTAATACGCCTCATGTTAATTTTACTCATAGAGATAAGCACTTTATTTTTGGTGATGCATGTGCTGCAACTGTTGTTCAAAGAGACAGTACTTCAAAAAAAGCTTTCAAAATTCTTGATAGAAAATTACACACTCAATTTTCTAATAATATTCGAAGCAATTATGGCTACTTAAATAGAGCTGCTATGGATAATAAAATTGATGAAGAGCTATTATTTCATCAAAATGGTAAAGGTGTATTTAAAGATGTATGTCCATTGGTCGCATCCTTGATAACAGACCAACTGAAATCAAACAAAATAGAACCTTCAGGTATATCAAAATTCTGGTTACACCAAGCCAATGGTAAAATGATAAGACTAATTACATCAAAAATAATAGGAACAGATGATTTTGACCCATCAATTACTCCTATGCCAATATCTGAATTTGGAAATCTTGCATCTGTAGGATCTTTATTTGCTTTTAACTTAAATAACGATCTTAGTAGCGGGGACAAAGGGGTAATATGCTCATTTGGTGCTGGATATTCTGTATGTTCAATAATTCTTGAAAAAACTTAAATTTAAAGAGATATAAAAAAATAAAACTATTATAATAACGCCATGGGTGAATACGACGCAGTTTGGGTTTTCTTAATAAGCACTATTTTTGTAGGTTTTTATATCTTCATAGAAGCTAGACCTAAGGGCTCTACTTTCACAAAAGATATATCAAATACTATTTCTAGATTCTTTAGAAGTAAGTAAGTTTTGATATTTAATAAAAAATATTCCATTTTTTTCTTTGTCCTCCTTGCCTTGGTACTTGGTGGACTTTCATCTTCAAATACAGCTACTGATTCATGGTACATAAGCCTTACAAAATCTTCCTTGAATCCTCCAGGATATGTATTTGGTATTGTCTGGCCTATTTTATATTTTTTGATGTCAATTTCTGCATATAGAACATTTGCAGATACAAAAAATCTATTTTTAATTCAATTATTTTTTAATGCTATATGGTCCTGGTTATTCTTTGCATATCAGCTACCTTTAATAGCTCTCTTAAACATATGGTTATTAATATTTTTAAATATTAAATTAAATATGCAGATGTATAAACTTGATAGATTTTCTGGGATTATTTATGTGCCCTATGTAATCTGGTTAATTTTTGCATCATATTTAAATTTATTTATAGTTCTAAATAATTAAAGAAAGCACCCTACTACTAATCCTGTCATACAAGATGCCAATGTTGCTGCTACTAAGGCTTTGAATGATACATTGATTAGATCTTCTTTTCTTTCAGGAGCCATTGCACCAATTCCAGAAATTAAAATACCTACTGAAGAAAAATTAGCAAATCCACAAAGACTATAAAAAGTTATTAACTTAGATCTATCTGACAATATTCCATCTTCTAACGCTGCTAAAGCTGGGTATGCTACAAATTCATTTAATGTAGTTTTTAGACCTAAAAGTTCTCCTGCAATAACAGCTTCATTCCATGGAATACCCATCAACCAAGTAATTGGTGCAAATAAGTATCCAAGTATTAATTCAATTGATAAGTTGATACCAAAATATCCACCAACAAAACCAAGAAATGCATTAACAATATAAACTAATGCAATTACTGCAATTAAAATAGTTCCGACACTAACAGCAATATTAGATCCTTGTGAGGTACCTGTTGTAATAGCATCCATAGTGCTGCTATAAACCTTAGATGGGTTTTCATCTGATGAGTCTGTAATTTCATTTGATGGAATCATGATATTTGCATACATAATAGCTGCAGGTACTGATAATATTGATGCTGTTAAAAAATGTTGAATTAAATTTACTGAACTAAATTGAATCTCAAGAATACTTATTAATGCAACCATAACAGAGCCTGCAACAGTTGCCATTCCAGCTGTCATTAAAATTAATAATTCTTTATTTGAAAGTTTACTTACATAAGGTTTAATTAAAAGTGGTGCTTCAACTTGTCCTACAAATACATTAGCAGCAGCACCAAGACCAACTGGGCCTCCAATATTAAAAAGTCTCTGACAGCCTTTTGAAATTAGATTTACGATAAATGGTAGCACTCCCCAATACCATAAAATTGCTGATACGCATGACATAACAATAATGTACGGCAAGACTCCAAAAGCAAATGTCTCTAGTAAAGATCTATATGCTGAAACATCTTCACTTGGTGGATAACCAAAAACAAAGCTTGCTCCCTCAACAGTAGCATTTTGTAAAATAGTTACCCCTTTACCTAGAACTTCAAAAAAACTAATGACAAGAGGTGCTTTTAATAAAATTGCTGCTAAAACAACCTGTGAAAGTATTCCATAAAAAATATAACGGTAATTAATAATCTTATAATTATTTGAGAATGGAATAGCAATAAGTATAAGACCTATAAAGCCGATTAAGATATGCAGAATATTTAAAGTTGACATAGCTTAGTATAACTTAATAGCTTTTAGTCTTTCATCTAAAAAATCATGTGCGAGAACGCCCTCATCATCATCTCTAAATACAGATTTTAAGATAGTATCTGGTGATGGATGAAGAAAAAAGGGAATACTGTATCGTGATTTTATTTCATCAGTTTTATATTTAACTACCCTATGTGGGGTACTTTTTAATTTTTTATCAGTAATAAGCTGCATCATGTCACCAATGTTACATACTATATCTTCATAAGATGAACTTACTGGAATCCATTCACCTGATTTATCTTTAACCTCTAAACCTGGTTCATTAGCTCCAATTAATAAGGTAATTAAATTAATATCAGCATGTTCTCTTGCTCTAAAGAGGTTCTCATTATTTGATGGTGGATAATGAATCAGACGTAATAAAGAGTTACCCTTGGTTGTTGATTTATTAAAAAAATCTCCTGGCAAACCAAGAGTAAGACTAATTGAGGATAATAATTTTATTCCTAAAGAGTTCATTTGATTAAAAAGATCATCAAAAACATTATTAAAATCATCAATCTCATTTACTAAAACATTTTTCATTATTCTTGAATCATATGAAGAATCGACAATTGGACCATGATGCCAAAATTCTTTTAAATCTGGGACAGTCTCTCCAAGCGCTGTTTCTTTTCCAAACGGTGTATAACCTCTTGCACCGGCGATTTCTCTAAAGGAATATGAATTTTTGATAGGAACCTCAAGATCAAAAAACTTTTTTGAATACTCATAAGCTTTATCAAAAAGATGGTGAGGAATTGAATGATCCGTAATAACAAAGAAACCATGATCTGAAAGTGCCTCAGAAAGTATATTAATAGATTCTTTATCATTTTTATTTAAGCTTTTTAGCGATAGCTTTGGTATTTCACTCATAATTTATTTTAACAAAAAAAAAGGCAGTAAAACTGCCTTTTTAATTTTTATAGAAAATTTAGAATTTATATGTAAATCCTAATTGCATTCTATATCTTGAAGCATAGCTATCTATACTTGGACCTCTTGTATCAGTACCAGTAATTACTATTCTGCCTTGGCTATCTAATCCATCAGCATCAACAAGAGCTCTCGTATTGTATCTTTGAAAATATGAATGTCCTTTATCTTCATTAATGTAGTTAAGAACATTTAATAAATCAAAGTAAACAATAAACTTATGATCTCTGATTGTAGGAATTTCTTGAGAAATTCGTAGATCAAGTTGTCTTGTGTAAGGTAGTTGGCCAGTATTTGCCTTTACATGTGAACCAGGAGCACCAAGACCAGCTACAGCACTTAGGACTTCACCTTCAGTTACACCTTGATAAACAACATTTGGATCACCAACAGTTGGGATATAAAGCAATGTACTCACATCATCATACCCATCATCTATACCATCAAATACATAACTAAATCTTCTACCAGAATAAGCTTTATAAAATAAAGAGAATTTAGTAGGAGCATTAGCAAAAATGTTAGCTGAGTAATTTAAACCAGCAACTAATCTATGCTCTACAGCCCAAGTAGTATTACCAACACCTACATTCATTAAATCAACTCTTGGCATATACTCAAGATTTGATGAAAGCTGAGATGAAGTACCTTGCCATCCTGATTCAGCATCTAAGTTAGTATAACTACCAAAAACACTTACTCCGTTATCAAAATCTTTATCTAGTGATAATGTGATTGAATCAGAACTTGTTCCTTCAGCATTTGTTACATAAAAAGCGTAACTAGAATCATATAAAACTACACCAGTTTTACCTTTTTGATCAACAGTAGCTGATGCATCAGAGAAACCAATGCCATCTTTTGCATCGTCTCTGTTATATGCAATTTTTAGGTCATAGCCATTAGCTGTAGTTAATAGCAATTCAAGATTTAACTTCCATGTTGATGGTGTGTCATAACTTGGATCTATGCCTTGTGCTGAACTTGTACTAGCAAATTCTGAATATGGGAAATCTTGATAGATTGTCTCAGGTGCTTTAAAACATGTTCTATCACCTGCTGTTTGACATGGTGAGTAGTATCTAGAACCATACTGAACCACTCCTGAGTTAGCAAATGGACTTGCTAGCCAAACATTTGGCACTCTACCAGCAAATAAACCATAACCACCTCTTATTTCAGCAGAGACAATTCTGTCAGAGCTAAATAGATCCATATCTGTTGCATCTAACTGAAAACCAAATCTTGGTTGAACAATGCTTGTGCTGGCAGGTGTATCATTTCTAAAGCCTAATAGACCAGAGCCATATTCGTTATAAGCAGGTCCAGCATCCATTTCAAAACTATCATATCTTAAGCCATAGTTTACAGTTAAGATATCTGAAACATAGTATTTATCTTGAATATAGAAGGTTTCAAACGTTCCACTAAAACCAGCCATAGCATAGTATGGATCCCCAGTAGCTGATTTATTAAATCTAAAGAATGAAGGAATACCATCATAGTAATTTTGGACACCCTCAAACTGGTAAGCACCATTTTCTCTAGAAATAAATAAATTACCAAGTTCTTTGTCTATGCTGTCATAACCAACAGTAATTTCATGATCACCCATTGTGTAGACTGCTTTAAGGTTCAGAATTTCATCAAAAGCAAATCCTTCATTAGCACTTCTGTACTTATCTGGACCTAAAAAGATGTTTTCAACAGTAGACCCATTAAAAGAACCATCAGCTGCTGAAATTCTTATTCTAACTTCAGGAAAATCTTCACCACCTAAAGCATCCTGATCATTTGCCCATTCAACTTCAGAATATTTAGCTTGTACATATAAATTATCAGAGATATCTCCGTAATATGCATAGGTATCCTTTTCAGTTGTAGCAGGATAATTGTAATAATGTGAACTAAACCTTATATCATAGTTATATGGTCTAACAGTATTATCCTCAGAAAAACTGTATACGTACTCAAGTCTATGATTGTCATTAATATACCAATCAAGCTTCAGTAATTCTTTATCAGCCATTTCTGGAGGAGGAAGAAATGAAGTTGTACCAGGATCATATCCATATAATTCTTGAGTTTTAGATCTAATTTCGTCTACCAATGCCTGAGTAGCAATTCTATATGTATATGGTTCTGCAGGTGTGACTGATGTAAATTCTTCTTGAGAAACAAAGAAAAATAATTTGTCTTTAATAATTGGTCCACCTAAAACAAAACCCTTAGTTTCATCACTAAATTGGCTTGCTTTTTGTCCATTTAATTTTCCAACATTATCTTCGTCAGTGCTGTACTCATAATATGAACCTTTAAATTCATTAGTACCTGACTTGGTAACAGCGTTAATGCTTGCACCAGTAAAATTACCTTTTGAAACATCAAATGGGCTAATGTCAACCTGTAACTGCTCAATAGTTTCAATACTAATTGGATTTCTTACTGATGGGAAACCATTAGCATTTAGACCTAGTTGGTCGTTTTGCTCAATTCCATCAACGGTAAAGTTGTTGTATCTATTATTAGTACCAGAAACTGAAATAGTTGCATTTCTTGATGTTCCTTCAACAAATATTCTTGAATCTTTCTTTACATAATCAGAAATAGATCTTTCTATGCTTGGAATATTTTCAATATCTTGAGCTGTCACAGCTAAAGAAGTTTGAACCGAAGCTGACCTAGTACCAGTTACAACAACATCATCTATATCACTAGTCAAAACCAGATCAACTGATAATTTAGCTGTCTCAGAAACTGTTAGATAAACATTATCTAAAGTTTCAGTAGCATAGCCTGATTTTGATATTGTAATTTTGTATGGTCCACCAGGTTTAAGGTTACCAACAGAAAATACACCGTTTGCATCAGAAGATGTTGTCTTGCTAATACCTGTAGAAACGTTTGTAACTACAACGGTTGCACCTGAAACACCAGCATCACCTCTTAAAGCTGAAGTAGTATCATTTGAAGCGAAGGTGTTTACAGAAAAGATTGAAATTAAAAAGAACCCTGTAAGAAGGTACTTAGTTTTATTAAACATAGAAATATCCCCGTAAAAAAGTTATATATACATTATGTACATTTAAATTAAATACTCAAGAAATTCTTGAAAAAGTTATGTGAATTTTTGTTAAAAAAAATTTATTAGATTTCTATATCTAATGAACCAAGATAAGGCTCTAAGACTTTTGGGAGCTTAATAATATTTGATCCGTTATACCTATTTTCTAAAAGAGCAATAAGCGTTCTTCCAACAGCCAAACCTGAACCATTTATAGTATGAGCAAAAAACTTACCATCTTTAGTTTTTATTTTGATATTGGAACGTCTTGCCTGAAAATCACTAAAATTAGAACATGATGATATCTCTCTATACTTATTCTGACTTGGCATCCAAACCTCTATATCAAATGT
>Ga0233450_10001680_pt1 | contig 22755 bp, 27 predicted proteins | sample 011ome_30_FD_189956 | JGI IMG/M metagenome (GOLD analysis project Ga0233450, IMG submission 189956) | Coastal salt marsh microbial communities from the Groves Creek Marsh, Skidaway Island, Georgia - 011501CT (spades assembly) | ecosystem: Environmental > Aquatic > Marine > Intertidal zone >... | reverse complement strand
ATTGTGCTGGTGTACACATATTTTTTATGGATGCCAATAAATTCATTATATATACAATGAAGAATATTTATTTGATAATTTAAAAATTTATAGTGCGTTATATGTAAAACGATTGTTTTCGTAAATAGTTACTTTGAATATATCGTCATATCCTTGAACATATACTGTGTCTCCGGTTGACAATTCATCCACGCCATACTCATCACTTCCACTTCTCCCATTTACACTAATAGGAAGTCTCACGTGATTATTAGAGTCATTCACAGTGTAATACTGCCATTTTACTCGTGAGGTGTTAACCATTCGTCCGTGCAAAGGTAATATCGTTTCTTTTTGATTAAGACGCGTTAATATTCCAGCTTGTCTGTATGTCGTTTCCATTCTCTGCGTGTTCACTGTGATAGGGACTTGTGATACGAATGAAGTAGGCTTTATAATGGTAGGTAGCTGTAGAGTAGGTATAATGGTGCTATTGTAGGTATTCTTCTCCTGCTTTGAATTAATCATAGGGAGATATAGATTTTGATACACAATGTAGCCTAATACTAACAACAATATAATAAAAGTGACATTCTCAATGCATATGACTCCAGGTGGACATTTTTTAACCATATAATATACATTTATACTTTAATTTTCCTGGTCATGTCTTTAATTTTTGCAGTCTTCGCTTTTATGGTAGTGATAAGATCATTATATGTATTTTTAATCTCGTTGTATTGAGCTACTTTTTCATTTCCAGAAACGAAATCTTCTTTTAAAGCTTTGTCTCCTTTTCTCTTTTTGTATCTAGATCTAAACCCGTCCATCTTAAATGCATCGCTTTCTTGGACAAAAGTGAATAATGAAGTGACGAACACAGATGCTAAGAGAACGACAGTCATGTTTTGATTAAACTGTTTCATAATAATTCCAAATGCAATCAAAAATAGAACAGAGCCCATTTTTTTTTGTGCGATATATCCTAAAACTGTCAATATGGTTAGAATAAGAACAACGTAAAGAAACATTTTATTAGTAAATAACTTTTCAGCGAATTTCATATATAATATACATAAAGAGAATAAAATTGAACAGAAATAATTGGTAATATAAATATCCATAATATGAGTAATTACGCTCTTGCGCGCTGTGAGTTATACACAGAAAAGAGACATGGTTTTGTGAATAATGAAATTAATAACTGTATTATTTGTATGGAAACAATTTGCGCCACCGAAATGATTGAATTTATTCAACGTCATTTATGGAAAGACACCGTATATTATATTCTATCAAATATATGCTATACAAAATTAATGGATATTAAAAAATCATTAGGAGCATTACAAATAACAAGACAAAATTGGAAATCCTTTTACGATATGAGTATTAATTATGTAGAGGATCCATATTTCGACCAATTGCATATTGTTGAGAAAACAATGTATACAGATTCTAGTGGAGACACATGGAGTTGTTGTATCCTGAAAACGTTCTGGATCAAGTTAATTCAGCGACGTTGGAAAAAAATCTACAAAAAAAGAATGCATGTTATTAGGAACCGCATGATGCCTAACAATATACTATATAGAGAGAGAAACGGAAATTGGCCTCCTGGATTGAATCATGTATATGACGTCTTTGATATAAAGCTTTTATAAATTATTATCTTCTGCGAGTAGAAGCCTTCTTCTTGTGCGCTTTGGATTTACGTTTCATTAATTTAGCCCTCTTTTGAGATTTAAGTTTTCTATTGCGACGCTTATGAGAATATTTCTTGGAAGATAAGAAGCCGCCCAATTTAATTGTTGGCGTTGTTGATGAATTCCAAGGTTGTTGTCTTCTTCTTTTTTTCTGATCATGTCTGGAAAGACGTGCATTTTTTACCTGGTTTCCTTCTCCTTCTCCTTGAGAGAAGGATGCTCTTCCACCCGTTTCACGCGCGGAACCTACATTTCTCTGTTCATTTCCTGATGCTCCTGATTTCGCTACTTCCGCTGCTTGCTTGGCTATCGCTGCTTTTGCAGCTTTTGCTTTCGCTACTTCCGCTGCTTCCGCTGCAGCTTTCTTGGCTAAATAATTATATTTAGTTCCCTCAGGAGGACCTGGTTGGTTGACAGGAGGAGTTGTTGTAACTTGCTTGGGGGTAATAATTGTATTGGTAGCGGGTGTAGCTATGGTATTAGGATTTACATAATCACCCTTTGTAGGAGGCCCAAGATCGAGGAGCTTCTCTACAGGTGGCGGAATTACATCCACAGGTTTTTCTTGAAACAACGCTGAATCAGCTAGTGTTTCATTAGCCTTCATATTATCTAATGTATTTCCACTTTGTTTTTGTGCCCTTTCATCAATCTTTACGGCTGATAATTTTGTAAAATCTTCTAATTTTTGCAATTCTCCTTCTAATTTCTGAAGCAAAGGTTCACTCAGATTTTTAGTACCTTCAAGTTTCTTGAAAATTTTATCCAAAGCTACCACTTTCTTTGCTATTTCTTTCTTCAAACTCTCGCTCATAGCTCCTTTCGCAGAACGCAATAATACCTCAGTCTGTTGCTTGATTACAACAAGTCTTTGGGGTAATTGTTCAAGTCTCACACGTAATCCATCTAGTTCATCAGCTTTTGTACTAAGTTCGCTTATTTTTTTATCAAAATCAGCCCACAAGTTTTGAGACATCTATATATATTACAATATATAAAAACTGTAGAATATATCCAGTCTGAATTTCATATTTATCTCTTTCTAGATCTTGGTTTGGATGCTTTTTTGGTAGTACCCTTCTTTTTCTTAATAGTTTTTCTTTTACGCAACGTTTTTTGCTTCTTGGTTCGGCGCGATTTTCCACCTTCCATTTTTTGTTTATCTTCTCCATCTTTGTGATGATGGTGGGGATGATGCTTTTCCCCATCTTTGTGATGATGATGATGGTGATGATGTTTCTTTTCTTCCTCTTTTTCTTTTACAGTATCTGAAATATCAATCGCGTCGGGACTAACGGGAGTATTAGGTTTACTTTCATCGGACTTTGCAGATGAATTATTAATCAAGTTCTCTAAATCACCACCCAAAGACTCGTTCACATCAATTGTGTCATCATCATCATTATGTCCTACAAAATCCAAAGCGTCTCCATCTGTTTTCTTTTCGAGTCTCTCATCTATTTTTTTATTAGTTTCTGTTTTAGAACTAGAAATTTCACTCTCTACCTTAGTAAGCTGTTCTTCAATCTCTCCGATGAGCTTTTCAATGCTAGTATTACTAGTTTGACTGTCATTAATCAATATTTCTAAATCAGCTAAAGCGGCTTGGATTTTAGCATCAATATCCTCAGTTTTTAAATATCCTTCTTTTTCTAGATCATCTTTCTTGATATAAGACTTAAATAATTCATCTTTTTGAGCAAGGAGTTCTTCTAATTCTTTACGCTTATCTAGCGCCTGTTGATCGTTAAACGAACAAGCCTTTGCTCTTCTTGCAATTTCATCGATTTTAGGTTTCAAACCATTAATCCTTACCTTAATATTCTCTTTAAAGTCATTAGTAGAAACGGTGAGGGTTTTAATTTTTTTATGAAGCTGTTCTAATTTTTCTGGGACACTACTCATATATAGTATTAGTGTATATTTTTTAGTTGTCGTTTAAATTTTAATTTTTTGTGGGTTTATTTTTCTGTGTGTGTAGAAACTATTTTTTTTCTCTCCACTATTGATATTAATAGTAATATTCGGAGTAGCATCTGTTCCAGGTTCATTATTATTTTTATTATTATTATTCTTACTATCATTTTCATTAACAGAAATATTACCGGATATGTTTTTAGTTTCAGATTCATCGCAACAACTATCAACGCTTTTCTCTAAATTATGTATATTTTTAGATAAATCATCGGTCATCTCTAAAATTTCATTTTGATCCTTTCTTAGGTTATAAATATCCTCATCGCTCATACCTGGTGTCTGTAACATTTCGTCTAAATAATTTTCTATATCAATCAGATTATTTTTTAAATCGTGTTGTTCTATTATATGGGTGTTTTTTACTTCATCGTCGTAAAATGAAGTGGATATCTGGTTTAATAATTGTTTATACTGATTAATTTTGTTATCATAATCAACTATATAACACTTAGATGGCATATAGATAATATAAACATAAAAAACTACAAATTGCATACTAATAAATGAATTTAAAATGTGAGTTATATGTTATATGATTAATATTCTGAAATCAAACAAAAATATTACTGGAACACAAAAGGCTGTAGTAGGGTCGGTAAAAGCATTTTGCAAGTCAGAATTGAAACCTAGAGTGATTACAGACTATAGAAATGAAGTGGTAGATAGAAGTATATTTAAGAAGTTCGGTGACATGGGGATATTTGGTCCAACTTTGCAAGGTTACGGGTGTCTAGGTGAATCATACAAGACATATGGATTAATAGCAAAAGAGATTGAGTATGTAGATAGTGGTTATCGGTCTATGTACAGTGTACAGTCATCGTTAGTGATGGGTCCTATATATCATTACGGTAATGAAAATGTAAAAGAGGCATATTTACCAAAATTATCATCTGGGGAGTACATAGGTTGTTTTGGATTAACTGAACCAGATTTTGGTTCGGATCCGTCTGCTATGAGAACCACAGCTACCTTAGATAATGACAGTTACATAATAAATGGTAACAAAACATGGATTAGTAACGCACCCATTGCGGATGTTTTTGTCGTTTGGGCGAAAGTAGATGGCGTCGTAAAGGGATTTGTACTTGATAGAGGAATGAACGGAATTACCACTCCTAAAATAGAAGGGAAACTGTCACTTCGAACATCTGTTACAGGCATGATAAATCTGGATGAGGTAAGAGTACCAAAACAAAACATGTTAAATGTGCATGGGATGCGTGGACCATTTTCATGCTTAAATAATGCTAGACTTGGAATATCATTTGGAGTTCTTGGTTCGGCAGAATATTGTATTGAAAAGGCGTTAGATTATAGTCAAAATCGATATATGTTCGGAGAGGCGTTGGCAAAAAAACAATTATTACAAATGAAGATGGCAAACATGGCGAGTGAGTACAATCTTGCATTATTAGCATGCTTACATGTGGCTGAAAATGTGGATGAAAATATGTATACCCCAGAAATGATATCACTTATCAAAAGAAATTCGTGCTCGAAGGCTTTGGATATAGCGAGGACCTGTAGAGATATCCTAGGAGGAAATGGAATATCAGAGGAATATGAAATTTTCAGACACCTATGCAATCTAGAAACAGTTAATACATACGAAGGAACGTATGATGTCCATTCACTCATTCTTGGGGCAAATTTGACTGGCGAGAAGGCATTTTAATAATTTAATCAAAAAATTATGACCAATATGCATTTAAAAAATAAACTACATATGGTTATCTAATAAATATTGAATTTAAAAAGAATTTAAAATCTAATCAGTGTATATTTTAGGAATGACAAAATCCGAAGAACCATTACTTACAGAAAATGAAAATCGTTATGTAATGTTTCCTATTCAGTTTGATGATATTTGGAGTATGTACAAAAAACAGGTAGATTGTTTTTGGCGAGCAGAAGAAGTTGATTTGTCAAAGGACTTGGACGATTGGGATAAATTGTCTAAAAACGAAAAGCACTTTGTCTCGATGATATTAGCCTTTTTCGCAGCCAGTGATGGTATAGTCGTAGAAAATCTCGGAATGCGTTTTATAGGAGATGTTCAGATTTCAGAGGCTCGTGCATTTTACGGATTTCAAATAGCCATGGAAAATATTCACTCGCAAATGTACAGCATGTTAATTGAAACTTACATTTCAGATAGGGAAGAAAAGGATAAGTTGTTCAATGCTCTGCACAATTTCGAATGCATTAAAAAGAAAGGTGATTGGGCAAAGAAATGGATAAGTGATAATAGAAGTTCCTTTGCAACCCGTCTTGTAGCATTTGCATGTGTCGAAGGCATATTCTTTTCAGGCGCTTTTTGTAGTATATTTTGGTTGAAAAAACGTGGCCTTCTACCTGGTCTAACATTTTCAAATGAATTAATATCTCGCGACGAAGCTCTTCATACAGAATTTGCCGTACTTCTCTATAGCAAATTGAATAAAAAGATCAATAAGAGTAGAATACAGGAAATAGTGACCGAAGCGGTCGAAATCGAAAAAAACTTTATCACAGAAGCCTTGCCTTGTAAATTAATTGGTATGAATTCAACTTTGATGTCTCAGTACATTGAGTTTGTCGCAGATCGTCTATTGATACAGCTAGGATATGAGAAAATTTATCATGCAACTAATCCATTTTCATTCATGGAGTTAATTTCCGTCGAGTCTAAAACCAATTTTTTCGAAAAACGTGTATCTGAATATGCGCTTGCAGAGAAAGAAACCACAGTAGATACATTTGAGTTTGGAGATGAGTTTTAAGTTATATTTTTATTTGAAAACCTCTCTGTTGAATGCTAACATCTGGTTGATATAAATTTAAATCCGTATATATGAATTAATAATAATGATTGATATATAGTAATGATAAAAATATTTATGATGATGATGATACATTTATTTCAACTATCTAGTTCGTTATATCATCGTAATTTTAGAATGAAAAAAGTTGTCAAATACAGCGCACATAAATATGAAAATGAGTACATCGAATTCTATAATAAATATAAAGATCCTCTTTTATGTAATAACGCTGACACAAAACACAAGTTAGTTGAAAACAATCTTGATAGTTATCAAGTATTTGAAAAAAATTATCAATATTTAGAAACTATGAACCAAGTATTGATGGAAAAAAATGATTCCCTAACATTAGGAGTAAATCAGTTTATGGACCAAGTGGATTTTGATGAAAACACGAATTGTGATCTTATGAAGTACTCATTAGATGGAACAAACAAGTTGAAGAGTTATTCATCTACATATTTCAAACCATTCAGACATCCAATTGCATATATGACAGGAATTATGCAACAACAATATAGATTTAGTTGGAATGACACAAATTTTTTGAGTAGTGTAAAAAATCAAGAAAATTGTGGGTCCTGTTGGGCATTCTCTACAACAAGTGCAGTCGAAACATTTATGAGAATGAATAATTTTACTGTGGATAGGCTATCGGAACAAGAACTAGTGGATTGTTCTATGGAAAACAATGGCTGTAGCGGTGGAATTATGCATAAAGCGATGGATTACGTGATAGCAAATAAAGGGTTATATAGTGAATTCGATTATAAATATAATAGTCGCGACAACGACTGTCAAGTAATGTATAATATATCCAGGGTAAAAGGATCAGATATTAGTAAATATGAATTTATTATTCCAAAGTCACCTCAGGACATTATGATAAGTTTAACCAAAGCGCCAATAGCTATTGGTCTGGATGCAAATAATTTTTATTTTCGATTTTATCAATCTGGTGTAATCGATGTACCTTCTAATTTTTCGAAAGTTATGAATCATGCCGTTTTGTTGGTTGGATATGATAAAGATGAGAAAGGTTATTATTGGATTATTCAAAATTCGTGGGGAACGTCATGGGGAGAAGATGGGTTTTGTAAAATACGTATAAAAAATGATTTGGATAATCAAGGAACGCTTCTATGTCAAATGTATGGTGTGTACCCGACAAAATGATTTGGATAATCAAGGAACGCTTCTATGTCAAATGTATGGTGTGTACCCGACAAAATGATTTATTAATAAATTATGAATTCAATAAATCATTTCAGTTAGCTTAATAATGGTTTCAATAACCTTTGTATATTATTTTTAGTCGTCTTTTTCGACTTGGATGGTTTTGGTTTATTTTTTCTGGTGATTTTTTTCGACTTGCTCTTTGTTTTGACAAATTTACCATCGGGTTTGTAGTTTAAAAACCATAATTCATACTCCTTTGTGTCGCGTTTGTCTTTTAATTCTTCGTATTTGTCGCTCTTTTCTGCACGTATAGATTCTTTGGTTGATTGTGTTCCATAACATTTGATATTGAAACGTTTTAATGCACCCTTTTGAGATAACCTATTTTTTTGCTGTATTTTAAATAGAAAATTAGCCATACATAATATTCGCTCGTTATCGTAATAAGGCTTATTTGCGTATATAAAGGCAAGGAGTAAACTCAACATAGTATCAATAGTGGCTATATTTGTTTTTTGATGGTCAACGGTGATGACATTGTAACTATAACATGCAATTGTCTGGTAAATGAATACAACGGTATCTTTGCTTATCTTGACTTCGTAATGCGTCGGAATATATTCATCAACGTTTTCATGTTTCACAATCGATACATTATCATATTTATTTACAATTAAGACATCTTTCAAGGCATTCGCGGTTTCTTCAGCGTGTTCAGATAAAACATCGAAATCCGGGTAGTGATGTATGGATTTACGTGTGTCTTTCGACATGTATTGAGCAAATACGTTGCTTGCATAACCTCCAAAAAACACCACGTTGCTATTTACAAGTGAGTTCCTGATAACTTTGAACAAATGATCTGTATTTTCACCCTGTTCCATTTTACGTGTGAAGAAATGATAATCACAATTTTTTGCACTTAAAGGATAATGTTTATTCAAAAGCGTTAGCCTTTTCAAAACCTTTTCCCATCTAGAAATATCACCGGCAGGTCTTGATAACTCTAAATACATAGACATACGTAACATATTAGGGGGTAAATATAAAAGATTATCCTTTTTAATTGCCTCTTTTTTCAAAGATCGATACATTCTATCATTGATTTGTGTAATATCAGCAATAGGTATGTAGTTAACAAACACTTTATACGTACCAAAATGTTGTCCTGCTTTTGCCTCCACCTCTGTATATCCCATTTTCACATAAATATCCGCTAAATTCTTTGCATGCTCCACCGCCATTGGAGACAAAAAGTCATAATCAGGAATTTCCTTTCGCAGATCATAAAATTGGTCTTCTTTCGGTAAAATATTGTTGATTGCCGTTCCTCCATAACAAATCAAAGAATTGCGCTTAATAAATTTTTCGACGATGGATATAATACTTTTTATTTCTTCAGAATTAGCCATCTTAAACCCTTTTATATTTTCTGCTTTATCAACCGCATTTCTCAATAACGCTAATTCACAATCCGCGAAAGGTAGACTTTTATCACAAATTACTTTCATAAATATAATATATGTAAATATTAAAATAAATTGATCAAATTGTTTGTCATGAAAATGAGTTCGATTTCGTGTTCATGTATATCGTAGAATATAGTAATGTATTTGCAAATAATGGGTATTATTTTGTATTTGATATTTTCAATTAAAATATTTGTTGTTTTAATATACAGAAAAAGAGAATCAAGTATGTCAATTACAGAATATCCAGAATCATGTAGACGCATCAATACGCTGTATGCGTCGTAAAACTTTTTCTCCTTTAAATTATGAAAGTATAAAGTAAATTCTTTATGACCTATATGGGTGAGCACTTCTTTCACATCATATTGTTTTATATTTTCTCCTATCAACTTTAATTTTTCGAGATACATAAATATGCTATAAATTGTATTGTTGGTTAAATCCAGTATATATTCTAGATCCTCATTTTGAATCTCAATATGTTCGGCACGTATGATATTCTTACAAAGTGCGGTGACTTCAGATTTTGACGGCTTTGTCAAATTGATTACTAAAAACCTCGACTGGATGCTATTTATAATTTTATGCAGATTGGATGTTGTTATAATGAACCCTATTTTGTGTTCATATTTATCAATGTAGTTGCGAAAGACTTGCTGACACTGATCATTAATCTGATCAAAATCATCGAATAGAATCAATTTCTTCTTCCCAGGCAGGGTAGAATTTGTCTGACAAAATAATTTTACTTCGTTTCGATAATAGTTGATGCCCTGCTCCGATATATTACTGATGAAAAGAACATTGTCTTTTGAATTTAAATCACCAAAATATGATTTCACAATACATCCCAGTAAAGATGTTTTACCACATCCTGGTTCACCGTGTAAAATGAAGGACATTTCATCTATTTGAAGTAATTTTGTCAAGTTAGTTTTAATAGAATCGCTATATATGTAATCATCAATATGGTTTGGTTTATATTTATTCATTAGTAATTGCTCCATTTATTTAATTCATAATAAATATATTTAAGCTTATTTTACGTATAAATAGAAAATGGAAACGAACCATTCGATTTTAGGAATTGATGAAACGGCATCAATTGAGGATGTACATAAGGCTTTTAGAATGAAAACTCTAGATAATAATGATGACTATGACACCCTATTGACTGCATATACTCAGATCATGAACAAAAAACCGGTTGTAGAACAAACTTCAGAAAGTCAAAATATGCAGTCCATGGGAGTTTCGACCCCACATATGCCTTTTGTTCCGACGCCACTTACCCATCCAATGTTTACAAATTCAACAAATTCAGTTGCAGGTAACTTTCCTCTCGATGGATTATTTCAACAATTTTTAGGTATGCAAAATATGACCGATATGAAACCACTTTTGAACATGTTTTCTTGTCAGAAGCCGTCTAAAAAAGAAACAGACGAAATGGAAGAAGTCATGTCGGAAATATTTGAAAATATTTTTCATTTAAAAGATTTAAAACAAAATTTGCGTTTTCCTGACCACACTATAGATCATGATAATGCTCGCACCAAGGTTCCCATTAACAATCGCATAACACATCATATTGAAAAATCCATTACATACAAAGATATTTACACGTATCAATATTTGGGTACATTTTTGAAAGTCGATGAATTATCAGATGTTTCGTTATTGGATATTCAATATAATGAAAAGAATGAATTTGTATTCAAACACAATATATATATAATTGAACTTCTATTGCATGAAGATGAATATTTTTCTATACATGACAATTGTCTTTGCTTTACCGCAAAAATATCCTTACTAGAAGCGTTATGTGGGTTTTCGTTTACTCTTTGTCATTTGAATGGTAAGGAATATTGCATTCAAAATAATAAAACTATCATTCGTCCAAATAGTACAATTGAATTGAAGAATATGGGCTTCTATAATAATCAATCTATTGGATCACTCATCATAAAATTTGATATATTGTTCCCAGATGATCTTACTGGAGGAATGAAGGAGCAATTAAGAGGTATTTTATCTACCCCACAGTCAATGGATATCGAGCCGAACCTTGATTTATCTATTCGGGAATAAAATAATATATCCACAATTTATATGTTGAATGTACTATTTGGTGTCACAATGTTAAAATCGATGCGTCCTATATTTAGAAAGAACGTTATGCAGACCATAGACAATTACAGTTTTTTACTGTTGAATACATTATTTATTTCAATATTCGTGGTTCTATATTTTATGTATTTGAATAGTAGAAATGTTAAATTCACTGAGGTTGTGCATAACTGTGCGTCTCTTAATACTGTTCAAATAATTAGTATGGTTCTTGTTTCATTCTTGACCATTACCTCAACTATAGTAATCATGAATATGGACCAATCCTCTTTATCTACCACGTCTATAACAGTAATGAAATCGATCTCTACAATTATACTTGTATTATTAGGTATATTCCTGTACAAGGAAAAATATAACTTTACACAGTTATATGGTGTTCTCCTCACAGTAGTCGGTATTTATTTCATTGCAAGTAAGTGATTAAAATTGACCACCCTTATTCTGTATATCCATATCAAAAATAAGTGTAGAGATTACATAAAGTATAGAAAACATGTGGTGTAAAGTGAATATAGACGGTGATTATTTTAAGATCAATTCATATGGTGAAATTCAGCGCCTCATGAAATCAGGCAATTGGAAATCAATTCCAAATGTGTGCAATCATAATAATGGAATGAATGTAATTATTATAAAAAAAAGACAGCACACGCGAAGTAAACTGATGGGGTGTGTTTATATGGGATTAGATATAAACAAGCAATATATATCCATATATCAAGATAAAAACAGGATGAATTGTCAAATTTCTAACCTACGTTTTGTAGAACAAAAAATAAATTAAATGAAATTGTCAACTTTAGTAAATTTCATTTAATAGGCACAATATAAGATTTTTTCTAAGAAATCTTTTTCATGGGTATTTTGTTGGATACGAGATAGATGGAATTTTCGGTGATGACTAGGTATTCGTCTCCGGTCTTGAATATTTTAGAGATAGGGCTTGTATACTCCTCCTCGTTTTTGATAAGGATTTTCTCTTGGTCTTCATTTTGTTTTACTCCAATCAAGGCATTACTGGTGAATGAATCGGTCCAGTAGTCCAATAAGATGGGCTTGTCTTCTAGGATAGCAATTTTGGAGGCGTGTTGAAGTGTTTTAATCGAAGGCAACGGTTGTTCCTCGACATTCAATTCTGCATTTTCACTCATAATTTTAATAAATAAACATCTTTATTCTTTAAATTATTTATTTCACAAATATATAATATTGAATTATATAAGATAAACCATGAAAAACGACGAAAATATATTTATTTTGTCTAATCAGGCAAATTATTCAACCAAAGTAACTTCCGTTTACTCTGATGTAGTACTATCATATTGTAATTTAATCAATTTCTACGTCTCGTATTCAATAGAAAATATGAATATTAAAGACAAAGAGATCTTTTTTACAGGCCTAAATGTCATACAACATGTATTTAGACTTATTTTGTTTTATACAAAGAACCTTGAATTAACAAATTTCAACACACAACAAGGAATATACTATTATGTGGAGTATATTAGTCAAATTACAGACAGAGAGGATAATATATTTTTTAATTTATCTATTAAAGATGCGGTCATATATGTCTACACAAGAACTATTTTCGAAATTAAGAAACACTTTTGTCATCCGAGTAGCGAAGATGAACTCAAAATGTTTCAAAAGATAGCATGTGCTAGCAATAATTATAAAAAAGTTATTAATTTTGCATCCACTGATTTATTCGAGTGTGAAGTAAAAGACGTAAAAGAAAAATTATGTAACCTACTTTCGACATTCACAAATGTCGAATATGACGATAATAATATACTCGATAACATGAGCAAACATGGTTATGATACAAGCATTCAGTTTTTAGAGTCTGTATCCAAGTAAATAATTTGTTTTCTTGATTTCGATGTTTTTTCCTTCTTCTTCACCGGAGCATCATATGACTCACAAATATCAGTATATTCGTCATGTAATATATTTTTGAGATAAACGTACACTTTGTGTATGATATCTTCGTCACATTTTCCCACTATCAATACACTTCCAGTCCTGAATATCATGAATGATACTTTTCCATCATCTATTTCATATTTGCATTGAATTCCAGGATAGGAGCAAGGATCGAACGACACATTCAAATTATACTTTTTACGTAGTATGCTGAATAGAACTTGTCGATTAATACAGAACCCGCATTGGAAATTAGAATTAATTAATATGGTATCTGTTTTAGTATGATCGATGGAATATTTCAAAGCACCATACCTATTCACTAGGCGTAAAATATAATCACATGCTCTCTGAAATATCACGTCGTTTTGAACACCTGGTATCTCAATTTTACCAGTATTAAACACTTTCGCATGGATTTCTTTAAAAGTATCGTCACGGTCATCTAGTAAACGAATGATTACCACAAAACAATTATAAAACGCGCTCTTTTGTTTTGATCTGTATGAAAGTAAATCTTTTTGTGAAATTCCAATACTTAATTTTCTCACATCTTTATATATATTTTCATTAGATTGCGTTTGATCAAGATGTGTAATCACAAATTCATCATAATATGGATATTTAGATAATTTTGATTTTATACATGCCAACTCCTCCGAACTAGATGATATTACCTTGATTTGTTTCTTGATAATTCCTTCATCATGTCTATCGTATGACATTATCTCTAATTTCCAAAACATGTCAAATAAATCAATCGTATTATTTAAATATACTATTTTCGTCTTCGTAGATATATATATATCTGATGCTTTAGGAACTTCATCTCGTGACGACAACTTAGCGTCCACAATATCAGTAGTATCTATATTTCCAAACTCAATAAATTCATCCCAAGCAGCTTCAATATCTACCATTTTGCGTATAATATATATTCTGCAATGTTTAAATCAATTTTCTAGATTAAAACAACTATTATATTATTTATATTTATTCTAATTTAAATAAAAATATAATCTTGATAAATATAAATGGATTATTATCGCAGTTCTGCTACGTCATCTATTGCCATTAAGAAATTAAAGGATACAAAAAATATAATACAGTCGTCTACGAATGATTTCGAGAACACATCTGTGTTGGAAACAGGAATGGAAAAATTTAATCCGAGTACTTCACCGCCCATGAATTCTTTTATGGATAGATTGGCTGTGCGTAACTTACTTTATCAAGGAAAATAGAGAGATAAGATAGTCAACTTCAAATATATTATACTGATGTTCATGAAAAACTAATTCAAATTTTTTAATTAAATGAGTGTCGCATATCTTATTTAATTTAATTAATAAAACAAACAATGATATAAATACGCGTACAGGAGGTACATTGTGTACAGCACAAAATTGTAACACATGTTGTTTTTTTTCACACGATTTATCTGGTCCTTGTAGATAATCAAAAAAATCAACTAGTTTTTCATCACTTAACATCTCGACGTTATTGGTATTATTTTTGGTATAGTTCATTTGAATGTAATTGATCATACTTCTGACATCATTCTTATACAATTTTTGTAATTGATGATAGTGATCATCAGGAACATACAAATTTTCTTTTGCTGTTATATCTTTCATATACTTTATTATATTGGACTCGGGGAGTTTGTTGAATTTTAATTCGATGAATTCATTCTTAAGACAGTATTCAATTTTACTTATGTAATTACACATCAAACAAAAAACAGCCTTATTGTTATATTGTTGAAGCAAGTATTTTAAAGCTTGTTGAGCATTTTTCGTCATGTAATCAACCTCATCTAATACTATGAACTTTGTTCCCTTGGAAAACAATGGTTTCGAGTCGATAAATTTGGCAATTTGATTACGAATAGTATCTATTCCTCTTTCATCAGAAGCATTCAAATGAAGAAGAAGACTCTTGTTCGAGCGTTCACTATTTTGGATATAATTTATTAGATTGATAATTGTAGTTGTCTTACCCGTACCTGGAGGACCATACAGCAGTAAGTTGGGATATACTTTATTTTTTAAAAAATTTGTAATAATAGTTCTATTTACATCATCAAGTATAATATCTTGCAAGTTGGATGGTCTATATTTTTCAACAAACGGAATATTTGTCATTATAATATCTAATTGAATTTTATTTATATACTTAAAATTGAAATAAGTATATAAATATTTTATTAGTATTAAAATCATGATTAATGAAATAATGACAAAGGAGCATACTTGTGGATACTTGGAAGTAATTTTAGGTCCCATGTTTTCAGGAAAAACATCCAGATTGATTAATTTATACAAGCAATATACCTACTGTGATATACCTGTGCTAGTCGTAAACCATAGTGATGATAAGCGATACGATCAACTATTATTATCAAATCATGACAATCAAAAAATCAAGTGTTATCAATGTGAAAGTATTGCTGATATGATGATGAAATATAAACATATAATAGAAAATCAATTCACAGTCATTTTGATCAACGAAGGGCAATTCTTTGACGATTTATATGTATGTGTCAATAAACTAGTAAACGAATATAGAAATTGCGTCTATGTATGTGGTCTTGATGGAGATTTTAAGGCAAACAAGTTCGGACAAATGCTTGACTTGATTCCTATTTGCGATAAGGTTCACAAACTGCACTCTATTTGTGCCAAGTGCAAAAATGGGAAGAAAGCTATATTTACAAATAGAAAAACTCATGAATCAACACAGAAGATTATAGGTGTTGATACGTATGAACCTTTATGTCGTTCATGCTACAACATGAAAGAATATCCGCGATTAAGTCTTCAAATCCCTAATGATCATTTAGATGACTCGGTATTTACTATACCCACGGCTCCTAGGGTTTATTCAGAGAGGTCAGAAACATTCTAACGAGTAAATCGACTATACATATTAAAAAACAACTTAAATCTTTTTTAATGATATGAATAAATGAGTGATTTGAATGAAAATATAGGTGATGACGTGGTTACTATTCCTGAAAAGAAAAAACGCGGACGCAAACCAAAACCTAAACCAGAAGTTATAGAACCCCATGCACCGAAAAAGAGAGGACGTAAACCAAAGGGAGGAAAAATAGTCATCAATGCCTTAGACAAAAGTAAGGATAGCGAATATGTTACTGAAAACGTGATACTTCATTTGAAATGTAATAGCGACGATATCAACAATGGATCGTTGAATGATATAGGTACAATTGAAGATAATAACTTATCATTTCAAGTGATAGATGACCAAAATGATGAAGAACCTGAACCAACGGGTCAATCGGTGAGCGAAACTACTGAGACTGATCCACCAATTATTTCACATAATATCCATGAAGATTTGAAAAAGACAGAAATGCTTCAGCCAAACAAACATATATCTGAAAAACTTATTGAGCTTCAAAAAAACTTTTACTTCAATGATATACAGACCAACAATTCCGCGTGTTTCTGGTGCACGTGCGGGTTTGATCATACATCTGTTCAAATTCCAAAACATAAGTTAAACGATCAGTATTCTGTATATGGATGTTTCTGTAGTCCAGAATGTGCTGTGGCATATTTAATGAACGAATCTATCGATTCATCTCAAAAATATGAACGATATCAGTTACTAAATTATCTCTATAGTAACATATATAATCATGTGACGAATATTAAACCGGCACCAGACCCAAGATACTTTTTGGATAAGTACATGGGTAACTTAACTATTGATGAATACAGACAGCTTTTGTCCCAGGATCGTCTATTTATGGTCGTAGATAAACCCATTACAAGAATTTTACCAGAAATATACGAAGAAACCGACTTAAAAAGCTCTCAATTTGAAACAGGATACAATAAAACATCGTTTCAAGTTAAAAAAACCTCTGTGAAACCTTCTACCGCTAAGAAAAATTTTTTCTCAACCTAAAATATTTTAATATTATATTTACGTAATATATCAAGTAAATATAATATGAAAACAACATTTGCTTTCTACCAAAACATGATGAAAATAGAGAATATTCATAAAATATCGACCAATGTGGGCGTATCCGATGGACACATCTATTTTCATAACCATTTGCATATGGAGGTGAAAATCGTCCACTTTCATAATATGAACTTGGAAAGTATTTTAGCAAAAATTAATTCATTAGATTGTTTACACACTGGAAAAACAAAATATACAGTAGATGTCATCAAAGCATATGATAGATATAATGTCTTACATATGGCCTATATCATATATTAACTCAACAATTATACTGCAATGTCGTTATACAATACATCAAAGTATGATTTATTAACCTTATATGTATACTTTGAAGTGCTATATAATTTATATGCATTGTATGAAGACGCCATGTCATTTGACAGATTCAAATAATCATGTATAAATTCCTCCACTTCCTGTTTTTTTCCCCAGTATACACAAGAAATATTACAAATCTTATTATTATGTATATTTAAATTTTCCACATAATATTTTATACTTTGTACAGCTATTTCAGGTGTCATATAATTAAGTTCTTCTTTCTCAATGTCACAAAAAATGGTAATTACTTCATCCATTTCAAACTCGTCCAATTCAAATTCCTGGCATTTCAGAAATGACTTATTCATGAAAGAGACAAATTGCTTCACTTCCTCAAGTATATCGGAACTGATATCTATGAATGACCCATTTTCGTATGATAGTTTCGATAAAAAATAATCAAAAACATGTTTTTCGCTATGTATTTGGGGTAATAATTCTTCATAACTATATAGAGACCATAAAAACATCAAGTCTTTTTTACAGATAATGCTTTCATTTTTTTTCGTTGTGAATTTCTGCAAAAAATCACCGTAGATAATCTCTACGCTATTGAACTTTCGCAATATTTTTTTCGTTTGCGATGTGCATTTTGTGATGAATGGTTTCAATTGAAAACGGGTTGAGTAATGACATGCGACTACAATTATATCCATGATATATGATCGAATGGTCTCTATGTTAATAAGATTTGCTCGCAAGAAATGAATATTATCTTGGCCGGTATATTTGAACTTGACATTTTGTAAATAATCATATTGTCCCAATATATCACCAATCAATATTGTCAAATAGTTCAAATAAGATTTATTTAAGGATGATGTCAAAAAGTTCAAGTTGTCTGATTTTTTGAGAATATTATTGCCTAACATTGTAAGAAATATTTTCACAACTTCGCGTTTTTCAATACTTACTGGGTAAAATAATGCAATTACTTTCTGAATAGTACACGATGTAGGTATAGCCTCAAGCAACAATTGTGTTTTCACACTATTTGTAATAGATACTTCGATCCTATACTTGAATTTATATATCAAGTCTGTATTTCCTAACTTATTTATGTAATCGTAAATATGAACAGAAAAGTCATTATTATTCAATATATCAAATGTATCTTTATCATATAGTACAAAAGTGTCTTGATTGTTGTTGTGATGGTAAAAAAATAAATGAGAACTAAAGAAACCACGTATACAATCGTTGATTAGTTTTGTTGTATATTCATTTTTTTGCTTGTTGTTTAGGTGCTTCTCATATGATGTTTCCAATTGTTTAGGTAAATTCATAATCGCATTACGAAGCTTACCGTGTATAAATTCGTGGTTTTCGTACTTTTTACATAACGATTCAACCATCTGTATGATATCCGACATATTGATATAATATAGAATGCGTTTAAATTTATTAATTTGAATATAATAAACTTAAAGGTTCGTGGTTAAAATTAATAAAGATATGCCTAATACGAACCCAAATAATGTTTTGACTATTAAAACAGTTCAAATTGCCCCATTTAGAACCTTAATGACGGCGTTGAAAGATATTTTATTGGAAACAAATATCACGTTTCAACACGATGGCATTAGAATAATTAATATGGATAAGTCTCACACAATTTTAGCTCATCTACACCTTGAATCTGAAAATTTTGAAATGTATGAGTGTGATTACGATAAAATTATTATTGGAGTGAATATGTTTCATCTGTTTAAATTGATCAACTCCATCGATAATGATGATACACTTACAATTTATATCGAAAAAGAGGACTACGTAGATGGCGTGACTTCCTATCTGGGGTTAAAATTTGAAAATGGTGATATCAAACAATGCAAAACTCAAAAACTTAGACTTATAGAACCAGAACCAGAAGAGCTTGAAGTGCCGGATGTAAAGTTTTCTTCTATTATCAACTTGCCCTCGACAGACTTTCAAAAGATCATTCGTGATCTAAGTAGTATTTCTGATAAACTAGAGATTAAATCAGTCGGAAATGAATTAATTTTTAGATGTACTGGTCAGTTTGCATCAGCTGAAATTCATAGAGCCGAGTCCGAAGGTAGTATGGCAATTATATCTTCCAAAAATAATTCAAAAATCATCCAAGGAGAATTTTCTCTAAAGAATTTAGGGTATTTTATCAAATGTACAAACTTGTGTTCTCAAATAGAAGTTTATCTGGAAAATGATTTACCTTTAGTTGTATTGTATCATGTTGCGTCATTGGGGAAAATAAAATTGTGTCTTGCCCCTTTACCAAGCAATTAGATTGATTTGTAGATATGATATATTGTAATCTATATCATATATGCAACAGAAAATTAATTATCTATGTATATTATAATCGTCTATTATGCCTCATAATTTATCTTATTCAATAATCGAAAGTTTAGAAGTAGGAGGTGGGAATATAGGAGGTGGATTTTTCAGGCACGGAGGTACTAGCGGATCTAGCGAGTCTAGTGGATCTAGTGGATCTAATAATTTAAAAGCATCTTCAAAAGATAAATCTTTGTACGAAGATCAGGGTGAGAATAAATCTCAATCTGGAGCGGAAATAAGTGCTTCACGTAGAAGAGCGAAGGATAAGGTATCGTTGGTCGAGGAAAATAAGAAAAAAATTAAGATTGCATATCCCATTTATGGAGAACCTATGAGTCATCTAACTATGACTGGTGCTAAAGATGGTCTCACATTTCGTGCATGGGAAGAAGTGAATAAATCCATGATTAAAAATGGAGTTGAGTATGATATAGAATACGTCGTTGTAAAAGAACCAAAAGTAGACGAATTAGTTGAAGGTATCAAGACAAGGAAATATGACATGGTTATTGGTGACTACGGCACCAATCCCAATTTTTTAAATGATGTAAGTTATACATCTCCGTTCATGTCCATCAAAGATGTAGGCGTCTATCCAGAAGATAGCGACGCACAATACGAGTACAGGCTTGTGAAAAAAATAGCATCAGTTTTATTATGGCCCTTTTTAGGTCTAATTTTACTCAGCCTGATATCATCTATTTATGCATACTTATTTTCAAGAAAGTTCCACTTTGCAGGAGCATTTGTTCAAATGATGAACGGGATTTTAGGTGACAGAGGTTCCTTAATAAGTGGTAATTCATTTAAAGTACGTCCAGGTAAGACTGTTGCTGCTTGGGCGTTGAGTATACTTTTATTGATCAGTTCATTTGCTTTCCTTTTTTATTTACAGTCTATTGCCATATCAAAATCTCTTGACATTATTTCGAAAAACAAGGACCCCTTTATGTTTCCTGAAGGGAAAAAAGTCCTTGTGCCAAGAGGAGCAACAGCACTACAAACTCTAAAAGATTGTTGTAATATCGTTACAGTCGAGGCTAAATCGAAAACAACGGACGTGGCTACCATAGCAAAAGAATTCACGGAAAGAGCCAAGAAAGAGGATCTGGTAGGCTTCTACCATTCTGGACCGGAAGTATCCAAATTTATAGAAAATAATCGCAATTTTATCATGTCCGACACGAAATTTTCGAACCCGTCACCAGTATCATTCATGGTATCTAAATATAGACCAGAACTTCTATATGAAGTAAACAAAGGAATTGCTGAAGTCAATTGGAGTGGTGTACTAAACGACACTTGTAAAGAATACATAAACAGACTTTGCTTTTCGACACAATATTAAAAAAAATCATAATCATAAATTATATGTTTGTTTTACATATAATCTATGCAAAATATTTGCCATTTATCGTTTGTTTGGTGTCATTGTAGAATTAATCTTCAGGAACATGTTTTCTGAATATAGTTGATTTCGTATCCACTCTATCCGGTAAATTGAAGAGTTTTATATTTTGTACATCTACTCCTCGCATCCAAATTTTGAGAATACAAAAGTTCTTTTTAGGCGACACGGTAATTCCAGATATTGACTTATTCATTACCTCATCCTTCATAAGCATTTCAGTCATTAGTGTGATGGATATTTCTTTCCATATTTCATATATATCAGAATTGTTAATTTTAAATGAGAATGATCCTCCATCACGATTATTTGGATCCTCCCATGTAGGTAAAATACCTTTTCTCATACAAAATATCATACAATTTTTTATCATAATGTCAGGAATAGCGTTTTCAAATTCAATGATAGATTCAACACAATTTATTTCAGATACCTTTTTATAACTACTAATGGTCCAGTCAGTATCGTGAGGTAAATGAGCCCAGAGAACCCACGAGTCATTCAAAGTATGGTATTTTGTATTAAATGTATCTACTTCCATTTGTTCGCATGTAATACCTGACATTATAAATTATTATATCAATTTTGTTTAATATATTTCATTAGTATATTTATTTTATTACATATAAGAATATATAAACAATCGCTTTGAATTTATTTTACTTTGAGTGCTTTATACGGTACAATTTATCGTCTATTGGAGTAAGTACAACGTATTCTTCATGTGAGAAGGATATAAGATTACACATGTGATCTACTATGGATACCTCGTAATTACTATCTGGTTCTAAATTTACATTATGATACTTATTCATTATATATATGATATGTTCCCTAAAAAATAATTTATTGCCTTTAAAAAAATAATTAATATTTGTTATATCAATATCATAATTTGTACTTTCATGTACAACACTTACCGAAAAGAAAGGAGCGTCTATTTGGTTATGAAACATTGTTTGTATATCATCCGTGTCTAATTCATCAAAAGTGTAATGACATACTCCCTTCTTTTCGTCCGTTTTCTCTACAATACCAAAATTATAATCCATTGTGATATCTGAATTTAAATCATCTATTATTTCAACCTCCATTTCGTGTGTATTGACAAGATATATAGTCTCCTCTTTTGCTGCGGATATCATAAAAATACGAATAAATTTATTCATAAAAATCTCCACGTAACCTACATAGTACATTAAACTATATAGAAAATCTTGTAATATATTCATTGAACTAATACATTTATTAATATTTAAATTACTTTAGATATTAATTCTATTTTTTTCACACAAAACGTATGATTATAATCATATTATTGAAATACGGGTTTTCCATTTACAAAATGTCCGAGTTCTTCTCCTATGTCCTCATCATCCGTAATATCGTAAATAGTCCCATTTTGTTTGTCTGTTGTATAGTACATTTTCCCGGTGATTTCAACTTCGAATGCCTCTTCTTCCTCCTCCTCTTCTTCTTCCTCTTCCTCCTCTTCTTCTTCCTCC
>Ga0233450_10001673_pt1 | contig 22801 bp, 20 predicted proteins | sample 011ome_30_FD_189956 | JGI IMG/M metagenome (GOLD analysis project Ga0233450, IMG submission 189956) | Coastal salt marsh microbial communities from the Groves Creek Marsh, Skidaway Island, Georgia - 011501CT (spades assembly) | ecosystem: Environmental > Aquatic > Marine > Intertidal zone >... | reverse complement strand
GCGCAGATGGAAACCATGAATCGCGGCGATGGCGTGGCTTGGACCTCCGGAGACCCCAGCAAATGATTGCCATCGTCTTGTCACATTCTGCAGACAACCGTTACACGGAGAACTTTATGGTCCAGCTGTTGAACATGCATCAAATGTTCAATGCCGAGTTAAAGGCGGAGGTTGAAGGCTGATCGCGCGGACTAAGCGGCGCATAGCTCAATAGGCAGCGTCAGCGCCACAACTTACCGGCGCTGGCATTCACTGCATCGTTGAAACTGGGGGAAATGGGCTCCTAGCAGTCACTCGCTGCGGTTTCCTTGAATGACCACTTAAGGCAGAAAACTTTCAATAGGTGTCAGAATAGACGGGACTTCGCGGGCGCCATGAGCGGTACTGTATAAACAAGGTGCTCTTCGCATTATGAACGACAGCGGAAAACTTCCCGTATTCCCGGCACTGCCGGGCTTTCCCAGTAGAAGCCCCGGAACCCGCTGGGGTTATCACTGGAAAGAACAATGACCCTACAAAACGCACCTGTTTTTGAGTCTACCGGACCCAATTCCAAAACCAAATCCAGGATGGTTGCACTGAGTGCAGATCTGGATGCTCTGGCAAGCCTGAAACGCTGCGAACTTGTCGCTCGGTGGCGTACGACCTTCGACGCCCCTCCGCCAAAACACCTGTCAGCGCCGTTCATGATCAAAGCGATTGGCTTTGAGATGCAAATATGTTGCTGAGTTTTGCACAGTTTGAACGCGAGGTGACTGCCGAACGCATCCGCGATAAGATCGCTGCTTCAAAACGCAAGGGCCTGTGGATGGGAGGCAGTGTACCGCTTGGCTATGATCCCAATGGCAGAACCCTGACCATAAACGAAACGGAAGCCATGACGGTTCGCGCAATCTATCGATTGTATCATAGCGACAAGGCGATCTTTGAGGTCACAAACAAAGCGAGGCGTCTGGGCTTGCGATCCAAACGCCGAATCACACCATCGGGAGAAATCAAAGGCGGCAATGTAATTTATCGCGGCAACATCTATTATATTCTGACCAATCCGATCTACGCCGGTTGCATCCGTCACAAGAAGCAGGTTTTCGAGGGGCAACATCCTGCGATCATTGATCCGAAAGAATGGGACGAGATACAGCGCAGGCTATCAAACCGTTCAGGGCGGAAACGTGGGGTGAGAGCCGCAGCGCATCCATCACCGCTCGCCGGCAATCTCTTTGATGAGACCGGTGATTGCCTGACGCCCAGTCACAGTGCGAAGAATGTCAAGCGATTCCGATATTACATCTCGCGGCGCCTGGTGATCGGCAAGAGCAAGAAGCATCCGGATGCCTGGCGCCTCCCGGCGCCGCGACTTTAGGCGTCTATCGCACGCGTCGTTCATAACCATCTGTCTGATCCGCGGATCCTGCCCAAGCTGTTGGGTGAAATTGACGCCACGGATGTAGATCAGTTGTAGGCAAAGACCAAGCTGCTCGCTGATACCGTTGCGCCGCATCAAAGCGCATCAAAATGGAGTGCTCTGATAACTTCGGCAACTATATCTCCTGGCAAACTGATCGTTCAGTTGAACAGTGAAGCAATCGCCGACAGCCTTGAAGTACGCGAAGATCGCATCGACGGGGCTCATCTGCGGCTCGAGGCTGCCTTCCAACTGCGCCGCAAAGGCGTCGAGACCAAGATCATCCTTGGCGGTGAACCAGCAGAAGTAGACGAAGTTTGAGTTCGCAATATTGTCAAAGCCAGAAACTGGTTTGAAGCGATCAAGCGCGGTGAGACTTTTGCCAAGATTGCCAAGCGCGAAGGCACATCAAAACGCCGTATTCAGGATGTTGTTGATCTGGCGTTTCTGGCGCCGGACATTTTGCAGCAGGTCATCGCCGGAACTCTGCCGCCGCAGGCCGCATCTGACGTTCTGATCAAACGGAGCGTTCCGGGGCGGTGGACCGAACAACGGCTTCTGATCAACGAGAAGCCGGCTCACTCAAATGCGACCTAGGCGACCCAATCCTCAAACTCGTACCGTGGAAAATGCAAAACTGAGACGAAGGCCTAATATCGGCCGGTAATGCGGTGCATTTGGAGTCTCACGCGAAAACCTATAGTGCCAGGGCTATGAAATTGCGCGACAAAAGCGAGGAAAATCTCGCGAGCCTCAAATTTGGGGAAGTGCGTGGCTGGGGTGGTAGGATTCGAACCTACGGTACACGCTACCAAAAAGCGTTGCCTTACCGCTTGGCTACACCCCAACTGCGAGGGTGTTTACGATGCTCTGGCGCGGTGATCAAGGCAAAAAAGCGGAGGAGAATCGCTTTATTCGTGATCCGGGGCGGGCTCGCCCCAAGCTAGGTTTTCTTGAAAGACGGTTTTAAAAAAGTGACTTAGCTGATTTTGCTGGGTTTCACGCGCTGTTTGCCGACTTATGTGCTTCTGACACTAAGGCCGGTGGGTTGCCTTGATGAAAGATCTCCTTACCTTGGCATTAGAATCGCTTACAAGACGCGAGATGAGTGTTTTCGTGCCTCTCTGCGCGCTTTTTCAGGTTCAGGGCCAGAAATCCTGTCGGCATAGCCCACTTACACGCAAACTTGGAATATAAGGGTTGATATTATCGCTCAAGCAACATTTACTACACCAGCCAATAAAAAAACCGATAGGGAGATAGGTATGAAAGATAAGTTCATTGATCTACAAACGCGTAAATTGATGACCGGTAGCATTGATCGTCGCAAATTTATGATGTCAGTGTTGGCAACCGGTCTGACGGTCCCAGCTGCTCTGAGCTTGGCCAATCGTGCAGAAGCGGCCACTCCAAAAAGCGGCGGCTTATTCAGAATGGGGATCGCGCATGGCTCAACCACGGACACGTTGGATTCAGGAACCTCTGAAAATCACTTCACGCTTGTGAATGGTTATACATTCGGCAACCATTTGACCGAAGTTGGTAATGATGGTCAATTGATTGGAGAGTTGGCCGAGAGCTACGAATCTGCCGATGGTCAAACATGGGTGTTCAACCTGCGTCAGGGTGTTGAATTCCACAATGGCAAAACCATGACATCCGAAGATGTGCTTGCTTCTTTCAACCACCATATGGGCGAGGATTCGACCTCTGCAGCAAAAGGCTTGCTGACTGCGGTTAAATCATTGAAAGCCGATGGTAAGAATCGGGTGATTTTTGAATTGGAAAGTCCAAATGCTGACTTCCCCTTCATTGTAAGTGATTATCACATTTCAATTCGCCCCGCCGGTGACATGACCTCAGGTATCGGCACTGGTGGCTATATCGTTCAATCTTTTGAGCCTGGTGTGAAATCTGTTTTGAAGCGCAACCCGAATTATTGGAAAGAGGGCCGCGCGCATTTTGATGAAGTGGAATTGATTTCCATCATCGATCCAACCGCGCGTCAGACAGCCTTGATGAATGGTGATATTGATGCGATGGATCGCGTTGATCTGAAAACGATCAATCTTTTCAAGCGCAATCCAAATATCAACATCATGGAGAAAACAGGCACGGCGCATTACACTTTCCCAATGCGTTTGAGCGTAGATCCTTTTGACAATTATGACCTGAGAATGGCTCTGAAACATTCGATCAAGCGTCAAGAGCTGGTTGACAAGGTGTTGCTTGGGTACGGCGCGGTGGGCAATGACCACCCGATTTCAACTGCGAACCGTTATCACAATTCAGACATGCCACAGCGTGAGTTTGATGCAGATAAGGCGGCGTTCCATTATAAGAAATCAGGCCATTCGGGCAAAATTCCTTTGTCAACTTCAGATGCTGCCTTCGCAGGTGCTGTTGATGCAGCACAATTGATTGCGAACTCTGCCGCAGAGGCCGGGATCGAAATCGAAGTCGTGCGCGAGCCTAAAGACGGTTACTGGTCAAACGTTTGGAACAACGATGCCGTAGGCTGGTGTGCCTGCTATTGGGGCGGTCGTCCGACCGAAGATTGGATGTTTTCTGCCGCCTATACCAATGACACTGAATGGAACGATACGGCTTGGAAAGGCACGGACGGATCCAAGAAGTTCAACGCATTGGTTAAAGAGGCCCGTGCCGAGCTTGATGATAACAAGCGCAGAGAGCTGTATTACGAATGTCAGAACCTTATCAGCGATGATGGCGGCGCAATCGTACCGCTGTTCAACAGTTATGTCAGCGCGAATAGCAAAGCGATTGCAACTGAAGATAATGTTGCTGCAAACTGGGATAGCGATGGCGCAAAATGCGTTGAGCGCTGGTGGTTCGCGTAAGTATAATCAAAATCTCAGGCCAGATATTTCTGGCCTGAGCATTCTTTTTTAGGACGGAAATCTTGCATCCTGTATTGAAAACGGTCCTCGGGCGTCTGGCCATGGGCTTCGTCACGTTGTTTGTTGTCTCCATTATCATTTTTTCTTCAATGGAGCTTTTACCAGGCGATTTCGGACAAGCGGTTCTGGGCCAAGCAGCCACGGAAGAGACGGTGGCCGCTTTTCGGCGCGAGCTTGGATTGGACCAGCCTGCCATCATGCGCTATGGGCAATGGGTGGCGGCGGCCCTTCAGGGCGATTTGGGCACTTCTTTTTCGGGTCGCAACGCCTCTGGCGTTGACCGCTCGCGCGAAGTGATCGATTTGGTGGCTCCACGGCTTCAAAATACGCTGTTCTTGGCTTCGGTTGCGGCGCTGATTGCCGTACCACTGGCCCTAATCTTGGGCATTACAACTGCGCTTTATCGCAATTCGTTTTTTGATCGTTCGGTCAATATGGCCACGCTGACGACCATCTCGTTTCCCGAATTTTTTGTTGCGTATATCTTGATTTTGTTTCTGTCCTCGCTTTATCCTATCTTCCCATCGCTTGCGAATGTAGATGCCGATACGCAATTTGGAGAGCGCTTGTTCAGGGCGGCTTTGCCTGCATTAACGCTGACTTTGGTGATCGTTGCGCATATGATGCGGATGACGCGGGCGGCAATCATCAACTTGTTGGCCAGCCCCTATATTCAAATGGCGCGCCTATCGGGGGCCTCTCCAAGCGAAGTGATTTTGAAGCATGCTTTGCCAAATGCTTGGGCGCCCATCGCGACAGTGATTGCGTTCAACCTGGCGTATTTGGTGGTTGGGGTGGTCGTGGTAGAAGTTGTGTTTGTATATCCCGGCATTGGCCAATTGATGGTTGATGCCGTGGCCAGTCGGGACATCCCGGTTGTTCAGGGCTGTGCGTTGATCTTCGCATTAACTTATATTTTGTTAAACCTGCTTGCCGATATCATCGGTATTGTAACCAACCCAAGATTGTTGCATCCAAAATGAGCCAAGAACCTAATACATATTCGGCTTTGGGTGAGGTCGGCGCTGTCAGCGAGAAACGATCGCTTTGGCAACGCCTGATGCTTGATCTGCGCAAAGCACCGATGACAGCCCGTTTTGGAATGATCGTCATTCTGGGGTATATTATATTGGCGGTGTTCGCGCCGATTTTATCGCCTTATGGAGAGGCCGAGGTTTTTTCCGAACCCTATGCCGCTTGGAGCGCTGAGCATGTTTTTGGCACGGATCAGATTGGCCGCGATATCTTCTCACGGATGATTTTTGGGGCACGAAATACAGTTGGTATTGCGGTCGCCACCACGCTTTTGGCGTTTATAATCGGTGGCTCTCTGGGCCTTGCAGCTGCGATCAATCAAAGCTGGTTGGATCAATTTCTCAGCCGCGCGGTCGATGTGTTGATGGCCATTCCTAGCCTGATTTTCGCATTGGTTTTATTATCCATTTTTGGGTCAACGGTTACCAACTTGATCCTTATTATCGCGGTTTTGGACAGCACGCGGGTGTTTCGTTTGACCAGGGCAGTATCCTTAAATGTTGTGGTGATGGATTATGTTGAGGCCGCTCGCCTGCGCGGTGAGGGCCTATGGTGGATTATGCGCCGAGAAATCTTGCCCAATATTATGCCGCCTCTGATCGCTGAATTTGGGTTGCGGTTTTGCTTCGTGTTTCTCACCATCGCGGCGTTGTCTTTTCTAGGGGTGGGAATTCAACCTCCAACCGCAGATTGGGGATCCATGGTGCGCGAAAACGCTTCGCTAATTATGTTCGCCCAATATGATATCAAAGCGGGTTTAACTCCATTGCTGCCAGCCGCAGCGATAGCGTTGCTTACCGTGGCGATTAATTTTGTGGTTGATTGGTTCTTGCATAAAACAAGCGGGCTGCGTGATGAGCAATAAAACCAAAAAAGGCGATGTGCTGCTTGAGATAAAGGGTTTGGAAATCCAAGGATTTTCAGACGAAAAATGGCATGACATCGTAAAAGGCGTTGATCTGAAGTTGCATCGGGGTGAGGTACTGGGCCTGATCGGGGAATCCGGGGCGGGCAAGTCAACCTTGGGCCTGGCTGCGATGGGCTATACCCAGCCGGGATGCCGCATCACGGGGGGTGAAATTCTTTTTGACGGGTCTGATCTTGCGCAGCTGTCTGAAAGCGAAAAGCGCGGGCTTTGGGGCAACCGAATGACCTATGTTGCGCAATCTGCCGCCGCCTCCTTCAACCCTGCGCATCGCTTGCTTGAGCAAACAACCGCCTCGACCATTCGCGCGAAGATTAAGCCGCGCGAGGAAGCATATTCAGACGCGAAAACCTTATATGCGGCGTTAAATTTACCCGATCCTGATCATATTGGGGATCGATATCCGCATCAGGTTTCCGGCGGTCAATTGCAGCGCGTAATGACGGCTATGGCGATGTCGCCGCGCCCCGATTTGATCGTGTTTGACGAACCGACAACGGCGCTGGACGTCACCACGCAAGTGGAAGTTTTGTCTTCGATGCGGGCGATTGTTGAAGAGTTTAACACCGCCGCTATTTACATCACGCATGATTTGGCCGTGGTGGCGCAAATGGCGGATGTGATCAAAGTGCTGCGCTATGGCGAAGAGGTGGAAGAGGCGAGTACACGGGTGATGTTAAGCGATCCCAAAGAGGCATATACAAAATCGCTTTGGTCCGTGCGGGCGCTGGAGAAACCAGCCCAGAAACCCAGTGATACGTTGATGTCTTTGAAAGGAATCGACGCCAGTTATGGAACGATAAAGGTTTTGCACCAGGTGGATATCGAGGTGCCTCGCGGTTCAACCGTTGCGGTGGTGGGCGAATCCGGTTCAGGCAAATCAACAACGGCGCGGGTGATCACAGGATTGCTGCCCCAGCTTGCAGGCAGCATAGAGTTTAATGGCGAGGCTCTGCCCAAAAAACTGTCTGAACGCAGCAAAGATCAAAAGCGCCGTATTCAGATGATTTATCAAATGGCCGATACGGCGATGAACCCGCGGCAAACGGTGCGCGATATTATTGGCCGGCCGTTGGAGTTTTATCTGGGCATGCGCGGTGATAAAAAAGAGGCGCGTATCGTTGAATTGCTTGAGATGATCGAGCTGGATGCAAGCTTTCTAGCGCGTCTGCCGGGTGAGTTATCGGGGGGGCAGAAGCAGCGGATTTGTATCGCGCGGGCGCTGGCCGCAGAACCCGAATTTGTGATTTGCGATGAAGTTACCTCGGCTTTAGATCAGATCGTGCAAGAAGGTATTTTAAAGCTGTTGCTGCGGCTTCAAGATGAGCTTGGCCTGACTTATTTGTTCATCACGCATGATATTTCAACGGTGAAAGCCATCGCGGATCAAGTGGTGGTGATGAATCAGGGCGAAGTGGTCGAACAAGGCCTGAAAACCGATGTGTTCCAGCCGCCGCATCCCGACTATACAAATTTACTTTTGTCATCCGTGCCTGAAATGGACCCAGATTGGCTGACCAATCTCTCAAAGCAACGGGCCGAGGCTGCAAGTTGAAAAAAGCCAAGATCAGGGCCGCTTTAACGTAGATCGCGGGGCAGGCTTTCAGATAGGTCTTTTTCAAAGATCAATTCTTCATTTTCATAGGCCTCCAACCGTGCGGTAAGGTGAAAATGCGTCAGATCCGAAGTCATATTTGCAAAGGTTTCCGTGCGCGTTACCCAGCCCTCACGGCTGTTTTCACAGGTCCAATGCGTGCGGGCGCTGGCGCAAAGTGGATCATCGGGGTGGATCGTCCACCATTCACGCGCGATGCTGCCATGGATTAAGCCATGTTCAAGATCGCGGGCGCTTCCAAAATCATCGATGATTTCCAAAGTGACCTCGCCCGTTTCCATATTTGTGATGTGCCGGCGGCTATTTTTTGGTGTGCGCAGCTGCGCGATCTTCCAAGGGTCTGCGGTTTCGGGTGGTAAAAACTGACGTTCATCTGCATCGCCGCTTTTGCGCAGCGGCAGGTCTATAGCTCCGCCTTTTAGGGTGATTTCAGCAGCCTCTGCTACGGGCCATAATAGCGGCCAGTAGCTGGTTGAAATGGCCAAGCGGATGGCGTGGCCCTTGGGCACGCGATAGGCAATTTGATCTAAAACCAGTTCAATGTCTATATCCGCGCCAGGAATTAAGGCCTCGGATTTCTCATGGCCGTTTCGGTGGGCCAGATTCAAGACACCATAGGTGATGCGGGTTGCCGCGCCATCCGGGTGAATATGGTTCAAACGTACCGCGATCTGCGCAGCGGGTTTGTCAGAGCTCAGGCGCAGCTGAAGCTTAGGGGCCCCGACAATATCCATCCGCTCTTGCAGGGGCTCTGACGTAAAACAGGCTGAAAAAGCATCATCGCCGCGTTGATCTCCCGGCATTTCTGGGCCCAACCAGATGGCGCAATATTCCCCGGAAGCCGCGCCGCAGGTTTGGGGGGATTTAACCACTTCTGACAGGTCGGCAGCGTTCATATCCAAGCGATGGTCAGATTGCAGATGTAAGATGTGATGCTGCAAGCTATCGGGCCAATTTGGTTCCGCGATCCAATGGCCGGCGCGGCTTTCATACCAGGTTTTTGGGCGCACGCCCTCCATAAGATAGGCGGTGTAATCTGGATCTTGTTCGATATTTTGATCCCGATTTTTCAACCAATGATCCCACCAGCGCAGTGCCTCTTGCAAAAAGCCAATCCGTGGTTCGGGCACAGCGAAATGCGGATATTTATGTACCCAGGGGCCCACGATGCCTTTCACCGGGGCGTGCAGATTTTCCACCAGATGCGAAACGGTATTCTTATAGGCATCGCCCCAACCCCCTATCGCTAGGGTCGCCGCTTTAATCGCAGAATAGTTTTCACAGATTGAGCCATGTTTCCAATAGGCATCGCGGTTTTGATGGCGCAACCAAGTGATGGGCAGAAACGGTTCAGCCTCAAGCCGTTCGAGCCACAGTTGACGCCAGGCATCGCCCACCAAAGCAGGATCGGGCGGACGCGAAGAATAAGCCCACATTGTGGCGCCCCATCCTAGGTTTTCATTCAGCAAACAGCCCCCTTTGTAATGAATATCATCCGCATATCGATCGACGGTTGAGCATAAGGTGATGATCGCTTTCAGCGCCTCAGGCTGAAGGGCAGCGACTTGCAATGCATTGAAGCCGCCCCAGCTGATACCCATCATTCCCACCTCGCCACTGCACCAGTTTTGGGCGGCCAACCAGTTGATGGTGGCAACGGCATCCTCAAGTTCTTGTTGGGTATATTCATCTTCCATCACGCCTTCGCTATCGCCATTGCCGCGCATATCCACGCGGATACAGGCATAGCCATGCTTTGCAAAATAGGGATGAGTCAGGCAGTCGCGCGCGGTTGTGCCATCGCGTTTTCGATAGGGAAGAAATTCCAAGATAGCGGGCACCGGATGCTGTTGCGCATTTTCGGGCATCCAAACCCGCGCCGAAAGCCGGCAGCCATCTGGCATGAAAATGTCCATATCCGGCAGTTCTTTGATTTCATATAATTGTGACATATCACTCACCTGTCTTGGAGATGTCGATTTGCTGTAGTAGGACTGTCGCGATGCAAGCGCTGTTTTGTCAAGAATAAAGCCTAAGATTGGATAGAATCGGGGCGCGGTGCGGGTTGAAAGGAAGCGGCAAAATGGTCCTAAGGTCACATCTTCCGTGCTGACGCGGCTGGTTTTTATATCAGCGCTTTTGGGCTTTATCACAGGTTTCGGCGCACTTGTGCTGTTGATGCCGCCCGCGGTGCAAAGCTCGGAGATACAGCAGCTGCCAAGCGATGCGGCGCGCGGCGCAAAGGTTTTTTATGCCTCTGGCTGTGGAAGTTGCCATAGCACACCAAACGCGGCCGGCGAGGCTGCATTGCAATTGGGGGGCGGGCAAAGCTTTGTCACGCCCTATGGCGTGTTTCGGGCGCCAAATATTTCAATGTCACAAAATTTCGGGATCGGCCGTTGGGATTTTACGGATTTCGAAACTGCACTGCGCCGCGGTATATCCCCTATGGGGGAGCATTATTTCCCGGCTTTTCCTTATACCGCTTACCAGCATATGACGCTGCAAGATGTTTCCGATCTTTGGATGTTCTGGCAAGGCCTACCCGCCGTTGAAACGGTATCACCCCCCCATGAGTTGCAATTTCCCTTTGGTTTCAGGCGGCTTGTAGGGCTTTGGAAACTATTTGTTGCAGCGCCAGATTGGCATCTGAAATCCCCATTGGATGCTGGGCAAGAACGCGGCCGATATCTGGTTGAGGCCTTAGGTCATTGCGCTGAATGTCATACGCCGCGCAATGCATTGGGAGGGCTGAGATCCACGCATTGGTTGGCAGGTGCTGAAAATCCCTCTGGAAAAGGGCGTATCCCCAATATTACGCCTGCGGCTTTGCAGTGGAGCCTTGAAGAGATTGCTGATTACCTTGAAACCGGTTTGACGCCTGATTTCGATGTTGTGGGGGGATCTATGGCCAAAGTGGTGGATAACCTTGCCAAATTGAGCCCCGAGGACCGATTGGCGATTGCCCAGTATCTAAAAGCCTTGCCATTAATTCAAACGCCTTGAAGAAATGCCGTTGGCAGCGCTGGCTTATGCTTTGCGTTGCGCCTTTCCGCGATAGGTGCGGGTACCCCCGCGCCCAGCTTTTGACCGGCCCCGCGATTTAACAGCGGCTTCGCCGGCGGCCTCAATCGCAGATTGGCGGGCCAGCGGATCATCGGCAATTGCCAGATCAACAGCCTCTAAACGTTTCACCTCATCCCGCAACCGGGCCGCCTCTTCAAATTCAAGATTCTCGGCGGCCTTTCGCATATCCTTGCGCAAACCGTCCAAAACAGTTTGTAGATTACCCCCCGCTAAGGGCGTGTCAATCTGTGCAGTAATGCGCGATTGATCCGTATCGCCCTTGTAAAGCCCCGATAGAATATCTTCGACATTCTTTTTTACCGTTTGCGGTGTAATCCCATGAGCCGTGTTATAGGCCACTTGCTTTTCTCGGCGGCGATCGGTTTCGGCCAAGGCGCGCTCCATGCTGCCGGTAATTCTATCTGCATACATGATCACGCGACCTTGCGCGTTACGCGCGGCGCGGCCAATGGTTTGAACCAGCGACGTTTCCGAGCGTAAGAAGCCTTCTTTATCTGCATCTAAGATTGCCACCAGCCCACATTCGGGAATATCGAGCCCTTCGCGCAGCAGATTAATTCCGATCAAAACATCAAAGGCACCCAGCCGCAAATCGCGCAGAATTTCAATACGCTCAATCGTATCGATATCCGAATGCATATAACGCACTTTTATGCCGTGTTCATGCATGTATTCGGTCAGATCTTCGGCCATGCGCTTGGTCAGCGTGGTGACCAATGTGCGAAATCCATCATCCGTTACTTTGCGCACTTCATCCAGTAAATCATCCACTTGCATCTCAACGGGGCGGATTTCAATATTGGGATCAATCAACCCGGTGGGGCGAATGATTTGCTCGACAAACACGCCCCCTGTTTGCTCAAGCTCCCAAGAGGCGGGGGTGGCCGAAACATAGATGGTTTGCGGCCGCATCGCATTCCATTCTTCAAATTTAAGCGGCCTGTTATCCATGCAAGAGGGCAGTCGAAACCCATGCTCTGCCAGCGTAAATTTGCGCCGATAATCTCCCTTATACATCGCGCCAATCTGAGGCACGCTGACATGGCTTTCATCGGCAAAGACGATCGCATTATCGGGTATAAACTCAAACAAAGTGGGGGGAGGCTCGCCCGGCGCACGCCCCGTCAAATAGCGTGAGTAATTTTCGATGCCATTACACACGCCAGTGGCTTCCAGCATTTCAAGGTCAAAATTGGTTCTTTGTTCCAAACGCTGTGCTTCGAGCAATTTGCCTTCATTGACCAATTGATCAAGGCGCTGGCGCAGCTCGGTTTTGATGCTGATCAAAGCCTGTTGCATGGTGGGTTTTGGGGTTACGTAATGCGAATTGGCGTAGATTCGGATCTGCTCAAACGAATTGGTTTTTTCACCTGTCAGCGGATCAAATTCGGTGATATTTTCAAGCTCATCACCGAAAAAAGATAACCGCCACGCGCGGTCTTCGAGATGCGCTGGAAATATTTCCAAACTGTCCCCTCGGACGCGAAAGGAACCACGCTGGAAGGCTTGATCATTGCGCTTATATTGCTGCGCGACAAGGTCCGCCATCACTTGGCGTTGATTGTAATTTTCGCCGGCTTTGAGATCTTGCGTCATCGCACCATAGGTTTCGACCGACCCGATCCCATAGATACACGATACCGAAGCCACGATGATAACGTCATCCCTTTCCAGCAAAGCGCGGGTTGCAGAATGGCGCATTCTGTCAATCTGTTCGTTTATTTGGCTTTCTTTTTCAATATAGGTATCCGAGCGTGCGACATAAGCTTCGGGTTGGTAATAATCATAAAAGCTGACGAAATATTCGACTGAGTTATCGGGAAAAAAGCTTTTGAACTCTCCATACAGCTGCGCTGCAAGGGTTTTATTGGGTGCCAGAATAATCGCGGGGCGTTGGGTTTCCTCGATCAAACGGGCCATAGTAAAGGTTTTGCCGGTGCCCGTCGCGCCCAGCAAAACCTGATCCCGCTCGTGGCCTTGAATGCCCGCCGCCAATTCGCGGATTGCCGTAGGTTGATCCCCTGCCTCCGAAAATTCTGATACCATTTTGAACCGCTTACCGCCTTCAAGCTTGGGGCGGGCTTTTACCTCGCCGCTGATCTGTCCAATCTGCTCTTGGGTCATAAAAAAGGTTCCTTTGCTTGCCCTCTAACAATAGGCCCGCGGGCCCAAAGGTCAAAGCGGTTTGGGCCACAATATCTATAAAAATAAGTGATTTTTGCGTTTTTCAAAACGCGCGCCGCGCGGAGTGAATTTGGACCCATCTTTTGCTTGTTTACCCACTGAAAATCACGCATAAGACAGGGGTTTTTAGGAGAACAAGAATGTCTGCACGTATTTTCAAACCGGCCAAAACAGCGATGTCCTCTGGGCTTGCCCGCACACATGACTGGGTTCTTGAATATACGCAAACCTCGGCGCGGGAAGTTGACCCTTTGATGGGCTGGACATCTAGCGCGGATACGCAATCGCAGGTAACTTTGCGGTTTGAGAATAAAGAGGCTGCTATCCAATATGCCAAGCAAAAAGCTTTGGCCTATGAAGTGATCGAACCCAAGACGCGCAAGGCCAATATCCGTGCGGGTGGATATGGCGACAATTTTGCCACGACGCGGCGCGGCGCTTGGACGCACTAAGCGCAGAGCACTCAAAAAGGCGCTAATCGCATCCTGATTACGTTCTTTTTTTAACGTCTGATTGCCAGCCGCGGCCGCGGTCATGGTTTGTAAAGCGCTGAGACGCGAACCTTATTTTCGATAAAGAACGAAAGGCTGCGCGCTGGTCTCTTGCTTTGAAAGATCAATCATATTGACAATCGAATTGCGCAACGCGGCATGCTAAATATGGATATACTTGGATGATTGCTTGCTAAAAACGGTGGGTTTGATATTGAGTTTTGGTCAGAAAAGAAAGAAAAATTGATGAGTAAGCCCTGCATAATTTGCGTTGCGATTACGGGTTCGGTGCCACAGAAATCTGACAATCCGGCTGTGCCTATTTCCATCGAAGAGCAAGTAGAAAGCACGCAAGCGGCTTTTGAATTGGGCGCAAGTATCGCGCATTGCCATGTGCGTTTGCCTGATGGAACGCCAAGCTCGGATCCGGGCCGGTTTGCGCTGTTGATGGAGGGTATAAAAACCCATTGCCCCGGCATGATCGTTCAATTGTCAACCGGGGGGCGCTCTGGTGCGGGGCAGGAGCGCGGTGGGATGTTGCCGCTGCGCCCGGATATGGCGTCACTGACTGTGGGCTCGAATAACTTCCCGACGCGGGTTTATGAAAACCCTCCGGATTTGGTCGATTGGCTCTCTAGTGAGATGCTCGCATATAATATTAAACCAGAGATAGAAGCTTTCGATCTGTCTCATTTGTATCAAACCGCGAAGATGTTGGCCGATGGCCGCCTCGCGGCCAAACCCTATGTGCAATTCGTGATGGGGGTAAAGAATGCTATGCCCGCGGATAAAGACGTTTTTGACTATTATATAAAAACGGTAGGGCGTTTGATGCCAGATGTTGAATGGTGTGCGGCCGGTATCGGGGCGCAGCAAATCATCGTCAATGAATGGTCGATCGCCGCGGGCGGGCATGTGCGTACTGGGTTGGAAGATAATATCAAAATTGATCGTTCAACCTTAGCGCCTTCAAATGCGGCGCTTGTTGCGCGTGCGGTTGATCTTTGCACGCGCTACGATCGTAAGCCCGCCACTGTGCATGAGGCGCGCGCATTGCTTGGGTTGCGGGCGGCCTGATACTTGATGGGTTTGAACCGGTGTCACATCTGGTTTGATCCATCGCTTGGAGAATAGAAAAATGCGTCACGGCGGCCAAATTCTGATCGACCAGTTAAAAATTCAAGGCGTAGACCGGGTGTTTTGTTTGCCCGGGGAAAGCTATCTGGCGGCGCTGGATGGCTTGTTTGAAAGCGGTATTGAAACGATCATTGGGCGACAAGAGGGCGGCGTGGCGATGATGGCAGAAGCGCATGGCAAGTTAACCGGCAAGCCGGGCGTGGCCTTTGTGACGCGGGGCCCGGGCGCAACAAATGCATCCGCTGGGGTGCATATCGCGTTGCAAGATAGCACGCCGATGATTTTATTCGTGGGTCAGGTGGCCAGCGATCAGCGTGATCGTGAAGCCTTTCAAGAAGTGGATTATCGGCAAATGTTCGCGCCGCTTGCCAAATGGGTTGCTGAAATTGATCGTATCGATCGTATTCCAGAATATATCAGCCGGGCATTTCACATGGCCGTCTCGGGGCGGCCCGGTCCGGTCGTGTTGGCCTTGCCCGAGGATATGCTGGCGCAGCAATGTGAGGTGTTGGATGCAAAGCCAGCGCAACCTGCATACCAAGATGTGTCAGAGGCCTCTGTGCACAAGGTGCTGACACAGCTGCAGCGGGCAGAGAACCCAATCCTTATCGCCGGGGGCGGCGGGTGGAGCGCAAAAGCTGCCAAGGATCTGGCCCGCTTTGCCGCAGCGCTTCATCTGCCCGTGGCCACATCTTTTCGCTGCCAAGATTACATTGACAACCGCCACCCCAATTATGCCGGTGATTTGGGAATTGCCCCCAATCCCGCTTTGCTAAGCCGGGTGCAAAGCGCGGATTGCCTCCTGGTTCTGGGGGCGCGTATGGGTGAGATGACAACGGGCGGATATGAATTGTTAGAAATCCCAAATCCAAGCCAAACCATGATCCATATTCACAGCGATGCCAATGAGATTGGGCGCGTGTATCGCCCGCATTTGGGCCTTGCATGCGCGCCATCTCAATTCTTGGCGCAGGCGCTTAAAACCTTGCATACGCTGCCTGCTGCGCAGCAGGCCAGCCCCGAGCATAAGGCCTATCTGGCCTGGCAGGCCCCATCCGCAACCCCTGGGGCTGTGCAATTAGAGCAGGTGATCTTGCATCTTTCTGCGACGCTTTCAGACGATGCTATTTTAACGAATGGGGCGGGCAATTACGCAGGCTGGCTGCACCGTTATTTCCGCTACAAAGCCTATCGCACGCAACTTGCGCCCACCTCTGGAAGCATGGGATATGGGCTGCCTGCGGCGGTTTCGGCAAAATTGGCGCACCCCGAGCGCACGGTTGTATGCCTTGCCGGCGATGGGTGTTTTCAAATGAGCATGCAAGAGTTTGGAACGGCGGTTCAATACGGCGCGAATATCATCGTGATTGTGGTGAATAACGGTGTTTATGGAACCATTCGAATGCACCAGCAGAAGACATATCCCGACCGCCCCTCGGGAACAGATATTCGCAATCCAGATTTTGCGGCTCTGGCCCGCTCATATGGAGGGTTTGGCGCAACGATCACCAAGACGGAACAATTTGCCGATGCGTTTGCCGCGGCCCTTGCTGCGAAAGCCCCCGCGATATTAGATGTGCAAACGGATCCGCGCGCCGTCACCACGCGCAGCTCAACCGCTTCCTAACGTTATTGCCGCGATGAGGGGTCTGACGCAGAACTGCGGCTTTCAGAGCGATTGTTTAACGCAGCTTTGCTTTTAAACAATCGCCATAGGGTCCAGCCAATGGTGCCTCCAAAGAAAAGCACCGCGGAGGCGACCATTTCTACTCCGGCAGCTGAACTGACGCTGCGTTGGCTGAGCGCAAAGACAAGTAGCGCGAGCGCAAGGATGGATAGGATCAATCTAAAGATCAGCTCTTGGCGCGGCGGCGCGAATTTCGTCATGCGATATTTTCCTTTCGGGCGTATCGAACGGTTTCACTCGATAGATAGCGCGCGATCGCTGGATTTCGCGGATATTTTTATTTAGGCCGCTATCTGGGGCGATTAAAGCCGCTAAAAATTAAGCTCAACGTTGGGAAGCTCTAGCGTTTTGAGCAGATCCCGCAATTCTTGGCGGGCGGCAATATTTGACATGTTCAACTGCCGCACACCGGTATCTTTCAGATCTAGCAAGGTAAGCCCGCGCGGAAATAGCTCTCTGAAAATCACCCGTTCATTGAAACCGGGCGCAATCCGGAACCCGATCCGGTCGGCCAATTCTTCTAGGGCCCTGCTCATTTTTTGTTTATTGACCATTTGCTGCGCACCAACGCGATTGCGCAACACAATCCAGTCAATCGGCTTTAAGCCGGCCTGCGCGCGCAATTGCCGGGCATGCCAGACCATTTCCGAATAAACAGATGGGCCGGCGATGGTTTGCCCATCACTGCTGATATGCGCCAAAAGATCAAAATCGACAAAACTGTCATTCAGCGGGGTGATCAGTGTATCGGCAAGTGAATGGGCGACCTGACTTAAGCGTGTATGCGAACCTGGGCAATCTATCATGATAAAATCGCTGCCGGGCTCCATCTCGACGATCGCAGCTGACAATCTGTGATCATAGATGTTTTCATCTTCGGGTACGGCGGATTTTTCAATTTCAGGCAGGCTAAAATGTTGCGGGCTTGGGAAACTTAGCCCTGCCTCATCCTGATATTTTTTGCGGTTCAAGCAGTAGCGGGCAAATGTTTGTTGACGAAGATCCAGATCAAGCCCTGCAACCCGATGGCCCATGCGCGACAGAGCGGTCGCCAAATGCATCGTGACTGTTGACTTGCCAGCGCCGCCTTTTTCATTTCCGACAACAATGATATGTGCCACTTAGTGTATCTCGCCACGTTTTTTATAAGTGTTAGCCTATAAGCGCTGTCTAGCTCAAGGTGAAGCCTTATCAAAAGATTATCGTGCAAAGAATTCAATTTAGCCGCAAAACAATGCAAGCTGGCAACGCTTTGATACAAGCCTGATTGCTACATCGCACATTTTCATACAAACAAAGTTATTGGCAAGCTTCTCGATGCGTTCCTGCTAATTTGGTTTACGGATCTTTTGCGGGTGTCGGGGGCACCAGCGGAGGCTCTGCCTCGCTCGGAGCCAACTCTTCAAAGTCAAAATTATCCAAGCGGCGCGCCCGTCTTCCAGCTTTTTCCGAGCTGATTTTGATTTCAGAGAGATCTTTTGCCGCTTGGCCGAAATGACGGTCAAGGTTTTCAACCCGCGTGCCTAATCGGTCAACATCCTGATACAGCAAACCCAATTCGCGGCGGATAGACCCCGCTTGCGCGCGCATGCGGGCATCTTTGAGAATGGCGCGCATTGTATTTAACGTGGCCATGCAGGTGGTGGGTGACACGATCCAAACGCGCGCTGCAAAGCTTTCACGCACCAAATCTGGGAAATTTGCGTGGATCTCAGCGTAAACCGCTTCTGACGGCAAAAACATCAGCGCGCCATCCGCGGTTTCCCCCTCGATAATATATTTCTCGCTGATATCCCTGATATGTTTGCGCAGCGCTGTTCGAAATTGCCGCGCCGCTTCTGCCAAATCGGCCTCTGTGCTGGCCCGCCGCATCGCTTCATAGGCTTCTAAGGGAAATTTGCTGTCGATAGCGATTGGCCCGGGCGGGTTGGGGAGGTGAATGATACAATCTGCGCGTCGTCCGTTTGAGAGGGTGGCTTGCATCGTAAAACTATCTTGAGGCAAGGCTTTGATCACGATGTCATGCAATTGAATTTCACCAAATGCCCCGCGCGTTTGTTTGTTTGACAAAATATCCTGTAAACTCAAAACATCCCCCGAGAGCTTGGTGATGTTTTCTTGTGCTTTATCAATGGTGGCTAAACGCTGCTGCAGATCCCCCAAAGATTGGGCGGTACGGCGGGCCGAGCCATGCATATTCTCAGAGAGCTGTTGCTGAACTTGTGCAAGGCGTTGCTCCATCAAGGCCAGCATGTTTGTCTGCGCCTTGGCATTGGCTTCTGACACATGGTGTAGCCCGCCTGATAACCGCTCTTGGCCGTCACTTAGGGCCTGCAATTGTTTGACCAAAAGGCCCATTTCTTGTTCTGCAAGCCCGTTTGACTGGCCGGATTTACGCGCGGCAGTCACCCACCAAATCAAGGCTGCCAGTGCCAGCCCAAGCAGAAGAAAAACCACCGGATTGTTTGCAAGGAGAGGCGTGTTTTCCATTAGCTGCGCCCGAATAAGCGTTCGATATCGGCCAGTTTTAATTCTATATAGGTTGGCCGACCATGATTGCATTGGCCCGAAAGCGGCGTTTTTTCCATATCGCGCAGTAATGCATTCATTTCTTCAGGCCGCATTCTGCGCCCAGAGCGGATAGATCCATGGCAGGAAATCCGGCTCAGGATTTCTTCGATCTTGGTTTTGATTTTTTCGCTATTGCCCAGATCTTGCAGCTCGTCCACAAGATCCATGATTAGGGGTTTTGCACTCACGGGGCCCAAAATAGCCGGCGTTTCGCGCACTGCTATGGCGCTTCCCCCAAAGGCCTCAATGATCAGCCCCAGTTCGGCCAGCTCTTGGGAGCGTTGCAGAAGATCAGCGCATGTTTCAGCGGGAAGCTCAACAATATCTGGAATCAAAAGTGCTTGCGTGGCGACGCCGTTTTCCGCCATTTGAGCTTTCAGCTTTTCGTAAACAAGGCGTTCATGGGCCGCGTGTTGATCCACAATCACAAGGCCGTTTTGGGTTTGCGCAATGATGTAGTTCTCGTGAATTTGGCCTCTTGCCGCGCCCAAGGGAAAATGATCCTGTTCAGCACTTGGCCGTGGGTCACCCGCGGTTGCGGGTATCTCTGGTTTTGCCTGCTGCGGCTCTTGCGCGACATATGAGGCGCTTGGTTCGGCAAATTCTGGGGATTGAAACCGATAGTTTTCAATTTTGCTTTTGGTGGACAGGTCTGGCATCTGATACGCGGGCGCGCGGGGCTGGCCTGGTTGCAGCGCGTCAAGCGCTGCTGCTGCAACAGTGCTTGATGCCCGGTGTCCTTCCTCAGAAAGGGCGGTGCGCAGGCCCGAAACGATCAAACTGCGCGCTGCGGATGGATCTCGAAAACGGACTTCTGATTTTGCAGGATGCACGTTGACATCGACCAAATGCGGATCGCAGGTGATGTTGAGTGCTGCGGCCGGATGCCGATCGCGCGACAACACGTCAGAATAGGCCGCTCTTAACGCACCAGTCAGCATTTTATCGCGCACCGGGCGGCCATTGACGAAAATATATTGATTAACGGCGGCTCCGCGCGAATAGGTGGGCAATGCAGCATAGCCGGTTAAACGAAGTTGCTCGCGTTCGGTTTCGATGCGCAGCGCATTGTCGATAAACTCTTGGCCCAAGAGCTTTGACAACCGGTTTGCCAATGCCTCGAAATACGGGCCGTCTTCCGGGGCAAGCTGCAAGATCATCCGCTGCGCGCCTCCTGAGACATCCCGCAACACGAATCCGATCGCAGGCTCCGCCATGGCCAAACGGCGAATAACATCGCTGATTGCTTGGGTTTCAGCGCGCTCGCTGCGCATAAACTTTAAGCGCGCCGGCGTTGCAAAGAAGAGATCACGCAGCTCGACCACTGTGCCCGCGCTGAGCGCTGCCGGTTTTACCGCTGATTGCACGCTTCCTGCAACGGTGATTTCGGCGCCCTCATGGCCCGCAGCGCGGCTGATAATGGAAAGCCTCCCAACGGCGCCCAATGATGGCAGGGCTTCGCCTCTGAATCCGAAACTTTCAATATTCAGCAGGTCACTTCCGTCAATTTTCGACGTGGCATGGCGGGATAGGGCTAAAGGCAGATCATCCGGAGCCATGCCGTGACCGTCATCAGTGATGCGGATCAGCGTTTTGCCTCCATCGGCAATATCAATGGAAATGCGCTGTGCTCCGGCATCAATAGCATTTTCTGCCAGCTCTTTGACTGCAGAGGCCGGACGCTCGACCACTTCGCCAGCTGCGATGCGGTTCACCGCGGCGTCGTCTAACTGCCGGATCAGGGGGCGTTCTTTGAAGATATGGGGTGACTGAGCTTGCATACCACAAGGTTTAGCATGAGTAGCGGCGATTCTTCTATCGGTAATCGCAAATTCCAAAACTTTGCCAAATTGCAAAATAGGGCCATTTAAACCGCTTATATGCCAAAGCTTTTTAAGCGTTAGACAGGTTTGTTTAAGTTTTGAGCTGCATAGTTTGCCGCATGATCGCCGGCCCAAGCACCGGTGGCTAGGCAGGCATTTATCAGATAGCCCCCCGTTGGAGCTTCCCAATCCAACATTTCGCCAGCGCAAAATACACCAGGCAATCTATTGAGCATCAGGTCCGCATTGAGATCCTGCCATCGCACGCCGCCCGCTGTGGAAATTGCTTCATCTAAGGGAGCAAGCCCCGTATAAGCAAGCGGCAGGGTTTTGATCGCGCGGGCCAGCGCTGCGGGGTCGGCGGGCAATGGGCGGGCCAGTTCTTGCAGCAACGCAATTTTAACCGGAGGCAGTCGCAGGATTTTGCGTAAAAAATTTGAGAGGCTGTTTTTGCCTTTTGGCCGCTGCAATGCCGCCGAAATATGCGCAATCGTAAGATCAGGCGCAAGGTCGATAAACAGCTCTTGGCGCTCGCGAAGCGCTGGGCTGAGCGTATAAATACCGCTGCCTTCTAAGCCCCGCTTGCTTAATATCACCTCGCCGCGGCTTTTATACCCCCCCGCTGTCAGCGCCACGGACTTAATCGGCTGGCCATAGAGTTTCTGCATATAGGGTGACCAGGCCACCTGCAGTGCCGCGTTTGAGGGCTTAAAGGGTGCGCTTAATACGCCGTGCTGCGCCAGAATATCAACCCACTGCCCGTCAGAGCCCAGTTTTTTCCAACTGCCCCCGCCAAGCGCCAAAACCGCAACATCAGGGGTGATCTGCGCGGGTCCGCTGGGGGTTTCAAATCCAAAGCAGCCCTCTTTGCTAAGCGTTTTCCACCGCGATTTCACGCGCAGTTCAGCCCCTGCATCTTGAAGGCGCAGCAGCCAGGCGCGCAAGAGAGGCGAGGCTTTCATCGCTTTTGGAAAGACGCGGCCAGAAGATCCGCTAAACACGTCTGCGCCCAGCGCATTCGCCCAGCGCATCACGTCGGCTGGTCCAAAATCATTGAGCATGGGGGCCAATTGCGCGCTGGCGCCATAATATTGGTTTTGAAAGATTGCGAGAGGCTCATTTTTGGTCAGGTTCAAACCTGATTTTCCCGCCATAAGAAATTTTCGTCCAATAGAGGGTTTCGCGTCGAAAATTTGCACCTGCGCGCCTTGCGCCAGCAAGCGCTCTGCTGCCATAAGCCCCGCCGGACCGGCCCCGATAATCAGCGCGGAATTGCTCATGCCCCCTTCCTTTCAGATCACCGATTGGATTATCAGATTAATACAATGCGTCTCTTTTAGCATTCTGGGTAGTCTCCTTGGTTTATGTCGGCGGTGTTTAACGCTTTGCGCTTAGGGTCTAAGCCTATCCGAGCTCTTGATCCACCGGTATTTATCGTCGTTTGGCCTGTTTTGCGGCGCCTGCTTTTCTGAACAGCATTTCAACCTAGTTCCTTCATAGCGGCGCGTTAGAGAATAAAGGTTCAGCGATGACAGAGGATCCAATATGCCCTTTATGCGCGCGGCCTATCCCACCACACGCGCCGCAAAGCCTTCACCATTTGGTGCCCAAGCTGAAAGGCGGCAAAGGTGGCCCAACGGTTTTGTTGCATCATCAATGTCATAAAGAAATACATGCCTGCCTTAGCGAGGCCGAGCTTGCCCGCAATTATGCCACCATTGAAAAATTGAAAACGCATCCCCGGCTGGCAAAATTTATTGCTTGGGTGGCGAAACGGCCGCCGGAGTTTTTATCACGCACGCCCAAACGCCGCCGCTAAAACGTGCCTCAGCTGGCGTTGCACATCGCTTTTATCGCAGCCACATGGCTGGCTTGTGCTTTGCTGACCTTTTCTGCCATCCCACAGGCTGCTGCGATAAG
>Ga0233450_10001666_pt1 | contig 22854 bp, 36 predicted proteins | sample 011ome_30_FD_189956 | JGI IMG/M metagenome (GOLD analysis project Ga0233450, IMG submission 189956) | Coastal salt marsh microbial communities from the Groves Creek Marsh, Skidaway Island, Georgia - 011501CT (spades assembly) | ecosystem: Environmental > Aquatic > Marine > Intertidal zone >... | reverse complement strand
ATTGTATAATCTGGCCTGGTTCCCAATCTTCTAACATGATTAGGAAACGTAATTTGTCTGGTTCCTGATATTTAAAATCTGGATTGTCGATGACTCTTTCCTTACGTGGATTACCTGGTAGGTTATCAATGTGCCACATAAGTTGGTGATTGGGAAACTGATCATTAAATTTCTTCGTTAGTTTTTTCTCTGTGTTCATCTGTAGTACGTCTACTATTCTATTGAACACAGGGCAAGCATCTGTTTTGTTAAAAACAAACTTAGCAAACATCTTAGCATCTGGACGACCATAAGGATTTTCAGCATCCTCGTCTACATGCCCAGCACTTTTAGCATTTGCCGCATGACCGTAGTCTTGCTCGTTATATGCTTGTTCTTGTACGCCAATTTCTCTGGCTGTAATAATGTCTTGTTCCCAATCACCTAAGAATTGACCAACAATTTTTACATATTCCCCTTCAGCATCTTTTCTAAACTTATCAAAGTGCCAGGGCTGTATGAATGGTGATGTCATATCTTCCTCTTATACTGATGATAGTTCTGATTTTTCAACAGTGGTATAGTTTCTAGTAAATGCTGTTCTATTTGCTTTCCATGCATCTATTGCGGCTTCATCTGACCAAACATATGTTCCTGTTACGCTTTGACCGTCTGGATTAAGTGTCAAAGTACCAGATATTAGTCCTTCAGTATTTGTACCGCAATAACCATGTTCAGCGATCCACTCATCAACATTAGCATAAGTGGTACCGTGATTGCATGTAAAAATTTTTGTTCCTGTTATTGCCATTTTATTTTCTCCGGATTTAAAATGATGGACTAGTGTCCATAAGTATTTATCGTAACAATAAACCTTTTTGTGCCAACATTTTGAGCTCTTCAAACGAGTTGTGTATAACATGAAACTTCATATAAACACGCCTTTGACTAACTGGAGGTACACTATGAACCACCATTCCATTGAACAAGTTTGGGTGTACTGTTGAATATTTTAAACTATAGTCAAAGTATTTACTGTCTAAATCTTTATACTTTTTTCTTCTTTCTGGTATTAAGTCCTCACCTTCCCAGAATAAAAGTGGCTCACCGCCGTCTTCTGGTAATATAGGGAACATAATAACACATGTTGTTTTAAAATCAACATGTGGTACAAATTCGTATGGTGGATCAAAAACCAATATATCTACATCATTGGGATCCATTAAGTTTGGTAGATTAAATTGATCTACAATGTGTTTAATTTCTGGAAATTCTACAAGACTAGTTTTACCAATACGTCTTACATCTACTGCTTGATAACCTGGTTGCCACGCATTGCGGTGCTCAGGTCCCCAGTCTTTTCTAATTGCGTATTGTACTACACATTCTGGCTCAAATACTTCTGTGAACAGTCTAGCGAGAGCTTCTCTATCATAAGTAATCTCATCAAATATTATATGATGTTTGCCGATTATCATTCCTTAATCCATTTGCCCTGTCTGTTTAATTCTAAGATACCATCATATGTAATAGGTGGTAAAAATTTAAACCTTAGATAAACTCTTATGTCCTCTTTTACAGGTCCAATACTGTGTATAAATCTACCATTTATTAATGTAGGATGCTTTGTACTGTAGTACACATACTCATCTATATCTTCATAGGCATCCATGTGTCTAAATTTTAAATGCTTGGGAAGTATATCGCCTGGTTTCCAGTCTGGTATATCATTATAAACTTCCTTGCCTTTACGGTGCTCACGCACTTCCTGTTGTATCCATTCAATCTGATTATCAAACTTGTGATACTTAACAGGTGTGCCGCCATCAAGTGGCCATATTGGTAGCATCATAACACAATTTTGATGATAATCAACATGTGGCACAAACAAATAATCTTTTTTATAAACAAGTAAGTCAACATCGTTAGGATGATATGGTCTCATTCTTCCTTCTACTGCTACTCCATCTTTATTGGGTGTGCTTGTTACACAATCAGGAAGATTAAACTTATCATATATTCGTTTAATAGGTTCCCATTCACATAATGTGGCATACCCAAAGTCAGCATGAGCAACCGCCTCCATACCAGGAGTGTATGCTTGTTTTTTAGTGGTAGGCCATTTCATTTTTTCACCATACTGTTTACTCATATGGTGCAACTCACTCCAATATAGGTCAGCAAGCTCATTTATATCATATGTTACTTCGTCAAATACTGTACTATACTTTGATACTATCATTCTGGAACCTTTACTACACCAATGAATACATCATTAGGTTCGTGGTTAATTTTTAAATCTTTTGCGGCTTCATAATCATAGCCTTCTATATCTTCAAATGCTGTTACTGGATTATACTCTTTAAACTGTATACCCTTTTTAATTGCAAAGTCTGTAATCTTTACACTCTCGGTCCACAGTAAACTACGCATTGTGTTATAATCTGTATACCCAGGTCTATAATCTGGGAAATGCCCTTCGCTAAAGTCCATCACATTACTCCACCAAGCAAACGAGCTCTGTGGTTCCTTATAGCAAAGGACAATGTAATCTCCTGGAAAATTGTTCCAGATATATTCTAAATTAAACTTCCTAGCAAAGAAGTGGCTTTTAATTATACGATAACCATCGCCGGTAAAAACGTCGTCTATATCTTGTAGTATCTGTTCTTTGCTCATATGGTTAAAGTCCGTCCAGTCCTCTCCGCACCCCATGCCTGGTCCCCAGTAACTACCACGGTGCCCATTGTTGGGATCGCCAGGACGGTTGGCACGATGATAAAATATTCTGTCTGGGGTTTCGTCTGTTCTGTCTGAAGGTAGAACAAGGCGCATTTGAATATCTATGCCACTCCATTTACTACCGGGAATACCACAAAACCAAATACGCCTGTTCATTATGCTTACCTCAATTACTGAGCAAAGTTGTCAACGATTTCGTTTGACTCCGCATCATCAAAAGAACCTTTTGGTACTGGTACCCAGTTCTTTAGTTCGCCTTTTGGTTGGAACCAAGGCTTACCTTTTGCTAGATGCTTCTCTTCACTTAGGTCAATACCATAAGCGTCTTCCATCATCTTTGCTGTTTCTGGAAGTGCTTCGTGACCCATACAGTTAATCCAGTACATTCTTTCGAACATCTTTGGAAGTGCTTCAAGAACTTTAGCCTGTTCTGCTTCATTCTCGTGGCATACCTTCTCAAGTGTACGAGCACCAATCTTGCTGTGGAATGTTTCGTCCTTGGCAATTTTGCTGTATGTACGCTTAACAACTGGATCGTCAATGCTATTAGCCATTGAGAACCATACACGGCCTGCGCGACCTTCAGCAACCATCTGATAAACGGCTGTTAGAGTCTCGTCACCCTCTGCGCCAATCTCTTCAAAAAGTGAAGCACCTTTTGCTTTGACGTTTTCTGGGCTCATCTGCCATGCGAATTCTTTTTCGATTTCTTCATCGCTTAGTTTTTCACCTGATAGGTATTCGATAACATTCTTAACCATATCATAGTGTTTTGCTTCGTCCAATACCTGCTTTGAAAGCAGTTTAATTTGTACTGGGTCTGCGCTTGCTGGCATAGCAGCAAGTGTCTTAGCAATCTCAACAACGTTCATGCGCTCGTTAAACATTCTGCGCTTGAAGTGGAAGATTGCGTCGTCTAGGTCTGGCTGGTTACGGAAGTAAGCAGCAGTTTGTAGTTCGCTGGCGCGAAGTAGAGGTTCGATTTTCTCTTCAACGTGCTTTACGAATTCTTTTCCTGTCATTGCCATGATTTATATCTCCTTTTTAATGATATCATGATATTCGTCTGGCATCCAATGATTATTTTTGAGATCTCGTTCTGGGTGCCAGACAACGGCCAGGCAATTTTCACGTTGCCATGCCTCGATTAACCCGTTGTCGTCGGTGACAAGCACCCTTGCATCGGTGGGAACATCAGTAATTCCTGATCCATGATAAGAATTTACTGTATGCTGTTTGTATTTATACCAAATCGTATGCTCAGTGCGTCTATGCCCGTCAACAGGCGTTAATTTACCACCCCATAACTGTGTAAGTAAAAATGCTCCGTGGCAAATACCCAGTATTGGCTTTTTGCGTTCACGAAACTGTTTTATCATTTCAATTTCAGTTAATAATCTCTGTGGGTGATCATCTCCACCGCTTAACACTAATAAATCGTGTGTAGCGGCTAAATTTATAAAATTCTGATTCTTTTTATTATGTAGTGCCGTTATTTCATGATCGCGAAACATGCTAAAGAAGCCACGCTCTAGTCCATCAAATAAGAATCCGCTAGGACTTTCAAAAGTCCTTGTGCTTATCAGTACTTTCAACCTGCTCTACCTTTAAAAAACTCTAATGACCATTTATTTTTATCTACTACGAACATTTTGCTACAATAATAGCAAATGCCTGGTCTTCTTTTAGTAGCGTTAATTGTAAACAATGGGTGTGAATCATCTGGACAAGGAAAACTCTTTTCTTCTGGAATATATATTGTTTCTTTATCCACTAGTACCTCTATAAAGGATTGGCCACAATGTATCGTCAAGTGGATTTGTTTTTATGTCTTTATTTAACAATTCTACTTCAGGCATGTGTGTTGATATCCATTCTTTAGGCTGACTTAGGTTATAATCAATCTTTAATCCACGCTCAGTAATAAACTTCTGCATCAGTTTTGTTTGGGTCATTATCTCACGTTTTAAAACTTCGTCACTACCAAACCAACTGTAGTTTGGATAGTTAATATCCCAACCACCACTTTCATGCCACCAACGATAACACATTTCTGGTTCACGCATTACCATCATAATATCTACTTCAGGCAAGTTTTCAACAATCCAATCCAACTGATAAGCAAACCAATGACATCGTATAAAACGCAAACGCCCAGGGGCATCTGGATTATATGCTTGCTCAATCTCTGCCATAATACGCTCAGGACCCAGCAAACTTAATTGATCGAAACCATCGCCATGTTGATGATAGGGTCCCCAGAATGTGTATATATGTTGTGTCCCGTGTCCAGGCATATCCTGTAAGTAATTTAAATTGCTACTCATGTCAATTAGTCCTGGTGCGGCGTTATATAGCATACGCTCTAACCGCCCCCAACGACTTCCAGGCGCTCCAGTAAGGAATATATATTTCTTATTCATCTAATTTCCTTATGATAGCATCTGCTATAAGATTAATAGTATCAGGACCAGGATGTGCTTCATCTCTACTCAAATCAATCATCATCTCTTGTGTAATAGTAACTTGATTAAGAAAACCTGTTTCAAACTTAAAATTCTTGCGTGGAGCAATTAGAAATACAATTTTTGCTTTTGGAAAAATGCTTTGAACAAACTTACTAAAAATACTTAGTATATCTTTGTTAGTCCTGTTAAATGATTCTTGGAAAAAATGTAGAGCATCTTTGGATATTTCCATACCACGTTTACGCTCTAATTTTATGTGAGCCATTAACCAATTGTTCTCAACAACAAACCTTGTATCCCCTATAATAACATAATCTGGATTATAGTCAACACCTAATGTTTGCAATGGCTCAGTTAATTCTGTTAAACTGTCATAGTCACTGATGTTTAAGTAATCAGCATCATAATGTCTAGCAAGTCGTTCTGCAAGTGTAAGTTCCAAGGGAAGTCCCACACCTAACAACATACTGCCTCCTGCTAGGAGTATTTTACGCTCAGCATGTTTGTTGGGTTCGGGTCCACGATAACCAATACTATTCCAAGTGTAACTGATTTCCGCATCACTCCAGTCACGTGTCTGTGTTAGATGCATCGTCATAACTTCTGGAGTAGTATCTTTCTCCTGCTGGTCCTTACCATACCACTGCACTGTTAAGCCGGGTACTCTAGGTTCCTTCCTCGTTGCAGGAAAGTTCTTGTGTTTGTATGCTATGTATTCTTCAGGTGTCATACTTCTATAATTCTATTTGGGTCAGGGTTATCAATCATCCACTGACACTTATCACCTACAAAGCCTGTAATCTGAAATGTAACTCTGGGCGTAAAACTAAAGTTGGCAGTGCCGTGAGGCATATTACACCAGTCATATGTTGTGCAAGTTCCTGCCTTGTATCCCTGATGATAAGTATTACCAAACTGCCATACATGCCCTTGTGTCCAGTCTTGTAGGTGTATAAGGAACCTGCGTAACTTCAGCGGATTTTTATCTGCGCCAGCGTCTGTCCAAATTTTACGCCAACCAGGACGAGCATAACGCATCTGATTGTCAATATGTATAGGTGTTACTTGGCTTAGTCGCTGTATATGTAAACGGCTTTGGTGTACGTCTACATCTAGTTCTCGGATAACATTAAACAGTATATCATATTCAGGAATACGATTTTCCAATACTTCTTTTGCACCTGTATCTTTATTAAACTTTGTGCGGACTACTTTATCATAGAACATACAACTGACATCATCTTTGCCACTTGCTGTTACTGCATCAATAATCTCACCGTCATGCATGTCTTGATCTTGTTTGCTGTCGTTACGACTACGATAGTTTCCTATCGTCATCTCTTTTGCTTCCTGCAGAGCATAGTCAATTGCAACGCTAAAGTCTCCTTGAAATCTACAAGGCACCACAAATGATTGCTCTTGCGGATCACCAAAGGGATCAAAGTGCCAGGTACTTCTTAGTTTATTGTGTTCCCATCGACTTGGTACGCCATCCACTTTGAATATGTTATCCATATCCTTTTGTCGTTCCATTTGTTCCGCACTATACATTTCATCTTCGTAGTTACTGTCTTGCGGAGTGTCGCCTTGTTTTTTTACTTGATTACCGATGTCTACTTTTTCTACAAGATCTTTAATTTTATCGCCGGTGTACCAATTCTTACCTTCACTTTGTTTCATAGTGTGTGAACTCCTCATAATATGTTGCTAACGTTGCCCATATACTATCTGGATATAGATTGGTATAACGTGAACTGTTCTTGTTATAATTTTCCCATACTGTTTCACTGCAATCAAATTTACTATAATATTTCCAAAATTCTGTATCTGTTTTTTCAGACAACATATAATGATGCTGAATGTATTGAACATTATCATTCCAAACTTTACGCATCATTCTGTTGTATCCGTCTGCTCCTATACCTCGTTGTAGGCACCTAGCAAGTGTTGTAATACTAAATTGTATCATAAAAAGAGCATTGCTTTCTAAAGGATCAATAAATCCGCTCGATAATCCCAATGCTACTACATTATCTGTCCAAGGATTTTTAAGGTATCCAGGATCCCATTGTATTAAGCGTGGTTCATCACGCAATGGTGTCATGCCTTTTGTGTATTCATAAAAATAATCTTTTGCTTCTTGTACGTCTTGGTGCTCACTACTAAACACATATCCTGTTCCGATACGATGTTGTAAATCAATTATAAACTGCCAACCACTGTGTCGTGCAATACTTTGTGTATATTGTGTTGGATACTTTTCTGGCAGATCAAAAGGACAAACCCAGGCACTATTAACAAACAGATGTTCAGGTGTTATCATTGTTTTGTCGAGCGCAAAACGTCTCGAAAATCCTGTACAATCCAAATATAAATCATATCCGCCTGGTCTTAATCCTAATGTACCTATGATGTGTGTTACATTTTTACAATTTTGTTTGACTACTTCACTTGTAAACTCAGCATCTAAATGATAAGCATAAACATTGTCTTCATTCATACCATTTATGAAATCTAACTTAGATACTTCACCATTAATATAATTTTTAATATTGGTATCAAACTTTTTATCTTCGTTACTCCAAAATGTAAAGGGTATATCTTCACCTGTATTCCAGCCACGTTTGATATTACCTAGTTTTCGAACAGCATTGGCTTTGTCCATCCAATCCTCTTCTTTAATATCCATACTGGAAAAGAAGTTTGCTATTTGTGGTAACGTACTTTCACCTACTCCAATTTTAGGAATAGTATCACTTTCAATAAGTGTTATATCATGTTCTGGGAGAAACTTTTCAAGGTATCCGGCGGCCCACCAACCTGTCGCTCCACCTCCAATGATACAAATTTTCATTAAAATTCTCTACAGTTAGGAAGCATATCCATAACAGTTTTTAAATTATTTTCTGTTAAGTACACACTCATTAGTACATGATATATACCATCATCAAAAGCAAAACTACCATGTTGTTTGCGAGTGTTTAGGATATAAGGAACGCCGGGTTTAAATTCTACACGCTGAGTATCGTAAATAAAATTCCATTCATGTATTGCTGTCTTGTTTAGTGGAATAAAAATACGCATCTGTGGGCGCATTTTATGTGCGTCACGATGCATTTTAAAAAAACTACCTGCATCCATATGAGCAGCTCTACAACGAGCAAGTTTTTCAAACTTATCAAAAAACGGTAATAGCGTAGCACACTTTAATAGGTTTTCGTTGTATGGTTGGTCTGCGTCGTGTTTGTCCTTTGCGTCTAGTCCTAGACCTGTAACAGGACCTGTCAAATTCATGCCACGCTTACCGTTTGTGCCTTCTTCCCAAGTGCCTTGCTGTAATTGCCAAATAGCATTATGACTATCAAAATGATAATCTAGTTCAACAACATCACCATAACTATTCAGTAGTGTTAATAATTTAATCTCTATATCGTTCATTTTTAGGCTTGTTTCTTAATTTGTCCATCTTCTGTATATGGTCAATTCGCATAATTTGATGATACAATTTTATAACTGCTATAGGAGCATCTGCTTTCCACAGCCAAGGACATACGCCATGAACTACACTTTTAAAAGCAATAACAATTAGAGTCCAACTATTTTGAATACTGTGCCACAAGTGATACCAATAACCCCATCCAGTTTCTACTTGTAAATGATGTTTTGCTTCTTTAAACCACTTCATTTCTTTTTCCAATACCAAACTGCTAGATTAATTTTTCTATTATAATCAGGCTCTCCATGACTTTTCTTTTGACCTAAGGCGCCGCCTGCAGCAGTTTCTACAACAGGCTCACTGTAGAGATCAACCCTATCAGACCATTCATTTGTTAAATCATAAATGTCGTGGACTTGCCAACCATATTGTACAAATCCTTTTTTACGATGGAGTTCTGTGTGATCGTTGAGTCTTGCACGACATATAATATAGCCGCCTGGCTTGCACCAGTTCACGCATATATTTAGTTGCTCTTTAACCCAATCCCAGTCGCCAAAATTTATACTGCCCAATGCTAATACAGCATCGGCACAATTATCTTGGAAAATATTTAATGCTTTAACCTCTTGAACGCTTAAATTAATGTCTGCTTCTGGATAGTTGCCTACATCAATACCTATAACATTTTTTACATGTTCTTTGTAAGGATTAGTTCCGCAACCCATGTCAATAATTAGGTTTGCGTTTAGATTTTGTAAAAAAGGAATCAGGTTAGCACTACTATGTGTATGTGTTTCCCATCTTTTCCTGCTATAGTTTGCTTCGTTAAAGTGTTTTTTTACTTGTTCAATATTATTCATCTGATTTAAAAAGTTTTGTCATCATACCATTAATATTAGAACTGATGTCTTGCTTAATTTTTTCGTAGTCTAAACTTATACTTATATCTCTAATATCATCACGAGTATTTACAAAATCATGAGGTTGGTCATATCCTGCAAAATCGTTAGGATCAAGTATAAGAGTTGATCCATCCTTAAGTGTTAGTTTTATATCATTTACATAATCCATCGGAATTTTGTCTAGGGTTACTTCTTCAAATATTTTATCGAATGAACGATCTTTTCTGTATATTGCCATTTTCATTGGATCCCCGTAAAAGTTCTGTATACAGTATTATTTAACACTTCTTGATTGCTTTTGTTGAAGATTTCTCTGAGTTGAGGTAGTTTTTTATCCCACTCATCTATTTCATGGTCAGATATTAGTTGTGTTGAAAGTCCTAATTTTTTATGTATTTCTTCTAAAGATAAGTTTTCTAATACAGGAAATGCTTGTTGTATGCAAGCATTTTCTATCTCAATTTGTAGGCGCATACGTTCATCGTTTTCATACCATTCATAATGTGGATATGTAATGTTCCAACCGCCTACTTTATGCCACCAATCAAAACAAAAGTCATCAGGCATATAAAATGCTATTAGTTTTGCCTTAGGAAACCATTCTCGCAATAAAGGAATGTGATAACTAAACCAATGGCTTTTGATAATTTTAATACCATGATTCCAGTTTGAAAAGGGCCGTTTAAATTCAGAAACGACCTCTTCTTTAGTTAAATCATCTAAACGATCAAAATTATTTCCAAACTCATGATATGGTCCCCAATACGCACCTCGATGCCAACCTAGTGGCATTTCACCATCTACTAGATCGTAAATGCGTTCACTGTCGTCATCGGTAGTATTAACGTCAACACTTGTTTGAATTGCTCTAATACTACCACTCCAACGACTGCCCGGAGCACCCATGGCAATAATTAGATCATCACCTTCATATTCCGCCATATAAAAAATCCCAGGTTTTGTCAGTAAGTTTACCTGTTATATTCAAGACTGGTCTAGGAGTATGACCATAGTTACACGTTCCATGAGGAATATCTCTCCAAGGCCATGTAATACAATCTCCACGACTCCATCTTAAACTAAGGTTACCTTGTTGCCATACTTGACCTAATCTTTGATCGTCTAAGAATATAATTGTTCTCATTACTTCTCTTTGATCAAGATCGCTTGTGCTTGATTTTTCAAAATCACCACGTTCGTTTTTTAGAACACCACCAAATGCATCTAAATGCCAGTAGAAACATTGCCCTGGCATTTGTACATCAAATTTAACAATACCTGGTTTCTCAAACCCAAAACAATCTAAAATATATTGCAAAGGTTCTTGTAAATTTGGATTAAGTATTCTATTGGCAATAGTATACCCGCCGTCAATATCATAACCCCAACGTCTAAAATCATTTTCTTCTAAGACGTTGTTGCCTGACAAACGGGTAGTTTTTCTAAAGCCAAAGTCTGCTGGTTTTGCTTGTGTAATCAATTCAGAAACTGCCTGATTCCAATTTGCATCAAAATGCTTAACTGGAATAACGGCTGGACAGTCGCTATCTAGACTTTCTAAATCGCTGACAGTTTCGTTGAAATGATATCTACTAGTTGCTTTACTAAACTCATATAGACTATTGTAGTTTTCCTTACTTACGGGTGGAAGAGTTTTTAAACTTTCCCAAACGTTACCCGGATTTCTACTATATTCTACACGATATTCCTGCATTGTTAGGCAGTAGCCTTAGCAGGGCGACCTCTTCTAGGCTTTAGTGAAGGATCCATTTCATATGCTTGCTCTTTAAGATTTTTTGCTTCACTCTCAAATTGCTCTGCTTGGGCAATCATATTTTTTGCTAGATCAGTATTATCAATAACACCAGGATTCTCAGTAGTCTGTGGAACAGGTGCAATTTCATTAACTGCATCTACTGGTTTACCTGCTATATCCATTTGATTTGGATCTTTGGCAGGCGCTACTGCGATACTTCCTTCATCGCGAAGAATATTGTTAATTTCACTTAACAACACTTTTTGACTAGCATTTGGTGTTAACGCAACATTATCTGTAGCAACCTTTTGTAGCATGCCTTTTCTATGAAGGGCTTGTAACATATTGCTTCCATCAGTAAACATTTGACGTTGTGCATATTCATAAAAATTTGCACTTTGCTGAGCACCTGGTGATTCTACTGCGTTGATAACATCATCATGCATCCAATCTGGAAGTGCATCGGTGTCTACTACTAGACAATTTTCAGGTTCGTTAGGGACTTCACGAAATACTACTACGACTCTACGTTGTGTATTAACTAATTGTCCTACATGTTTTAGATTTTTTGCCATAATTTATTACTCCTCTGAAGTATCCTCTTCTGTTGAGGTTTCTTCTTCTGTGGTGGCCTCGGCTTGGGCCTGATTTGCTGAATTAACCGCTTGGACTAATGCAGCTAATTTATTGAAACACGCACCAACGGTGCCAGCCTCAGCACCTTTAAAAGCGCCTCGCTGAACAGCAAGATCAATAATATTTGCTGCTAGTGTAATGTCTTGTAAAGTTAACGATGCAACTGGGTTTGTCGCTTCTTCTGCGTCGGATTCAGTGGGAACATCAATTACTTCTGCTTCAGTTGTTTCATTCATAGTTTTTACTCCTTTAGATTATTAACTACTATGTTATTTATACTCTAGTTTTATAAGTTTTACAAAACTTGTATCTGTTACCCTAGGTATCTCTCCTACATCTTCATCGAATACATTTATGTCTTCTGTTGAATAGACATTTAAAGTATTCACTTTCTTTTTTATAATAGGATAATGTGTTTTAAAATGATTGGTGTCTACATCATAAATTTCGTCTTCACCATGAAAGACTCCAAATTCTTCAATTAATAGTACAGATTTGTTTTGTTTTGATAAGTTAGCAATATATTTATCATCCAAAATTGCATCTTTTTGTGATGTTTGCCAATGATGATAATCATATTCTTTTAATTCTTTATCATATATAGGAACTACCACACAATCAGTATTGCATCCATCTCCCCAAAATTTTTCAATACTTGCGTACCAATAGTCTACTTCCTTTAATCCATCTCGTCCTAAGTTTTGCGGCATACAACCTAATAACACATTTATATTATTCCATTTAAATGAAACAATCTTACTTGGTTGTCCCCCGTCCGGCTGTGGTTTACTGCTCGGTAATGTAAATTTACGAAACTTTGTATTGTTTCCTTCTTTTATTAAGATACAAGACCCGCCACCTTTTTTCATTATACGTTTATCAACGTTAGCAGTTTCAACAAATGTATGTGTATAGCCTTTGATATCAATATATTTTATAAAGTCTGAATACCAACATTTGCTAACCCGTTCTAAAAATATATAATCAATATCAGTATGTTTTTCAATAATATTACTTAATGCTATCTCTAGATCCAACCATTCCCATCGAGTACGTCTCCCTAGTCTATAGCACCAATCTATTACACTGACTTTTAAAATATTTAAACTAGTCTTCAACTTTTGAATCTCGACCAAGTTTAATCATATAAAGATTTTTTTCAAACTGTGAAATATCAGATGCAACCTCAAACCATATTTGATATAATTTATCTCCTTCAACACGACGGATATGATATAGGCCTTCCATATTATCCATCAAAGCCTCCCAGTTGACATCCTCACTATCTGTGAGCATAATTAACCTTCTATTACGCATCATTTTTAATAACAAATCTGTTCCACAAATTAGTTGCAGATCTGTTTCGCTCAGGCTTCCACTATTATTTAAAAGTTTTACTGTCATGCTGCCTCATAATGAATTGTCATACCAAACGGTGCCGTGATACGCTTTTGCACATCTCCGTGAATAACAAATAATGTATCACAGTAATCTGGGTTGCCCCATGAGCCCCAAGGATAACCGTCAGTAAACATAATCAACTGATCAGGCTCAATACCTTCCTGCTCCATAAAACTGTATACGATGTCAAAGTCAGTACCACCACCGCCAGCGAGGTCGTATTCTGTAATATCACGCCCATCATCACTGGTAAACACATCAACATTATAAACACCAGTATCAAAACACAATACAGTAATTCTGTAATCGTTGTATTGTTGCATGATACCTTGTACCTCACTGAGCATATCACGAGCAATATGATCACCAATTGATCCGCTCATATCCAATGCAATAACAAGATCCAGTTGTTGATCTTTATCCATACCTGGGAAAATAACTTCACCTGACCGTCTGCTAGGACGCATGAATGTAAAGTCATTCTTAATTGAACTTTCAAGTGTTACACGCAAAACATCAGTCCAACTAAGTTTAGGAGCAACCAGTTCATTTACCATACGTTTTACAGCATCTGGAACATCTTTGCCAGCACCCTGAGCGGCTTGTATAACAGCCTGTTTAATCTCATCTTTAAGTGCTTTCTTTTCTTCCTCAGTCATGCCACCTGGACCATCTTCTTCACCCTGACCTTCTCCGTCAAAGTGAAAGTCCATACCAGCAAGTTGTTCTGTTGCATCTTCTAGCAACATATCATAAATTTCGTAACTGTTAAAGCCACGATACTTGTAATCCAAGCAAGGTTTGCCACCATTGAGTTTGTCCTCGCCAATCACTTTGCCAATAGCCTGATCAACAAGTTCAATGTTAATATTGTAGTCACATGCAATATTATAAAGCACAGGCTGTCTGTCGCCTCGTGCCTGCATGTGATCATATACACAGTGTAATACTTCGTGACCTACAAGAAAGTCTAGTTCAGCATCGTCTAGACGATTAATAAACTCACGATTAAAAAAGAAACGTCTACCGTCTGTGCCAGCAGTAGGAATACTTTCAACTTCTTCTAGACGCAAACGAGTTGCAAGTTGACCAAAGAATGGCTTAGTAAGCAATAACCTTACACGACTTGCAGTAATACGATCTTCTGCTGATTTTGTTGCTGTTGCAAACATACTAACTCCTGTCACTATTTACTCTTCGAGTATAACATATACAGTTTATTTGTCAATACCTATATCGATAATATTTTTGTTTTCTTGGAAAATAATGTCTATTATCGTATGTACCATAAATGTGATTATAAGTGTGTGTATGGCTATGTCCGTCATGATAATGTCTGATAGTAGTTAAATTACTATGATCTGGATGCCAAGTTTCATGTTCTGATTTTACTGCTACACGGACTGTTTCTGAATGACATCCAGTTAAGAATATACTTATAATGGAAATTATTATAAGATTTTTCATATTAACCTCCAAAACTTAGTTTAAACAACATTGCTTCTTTTGAGTTCTTAAACAACACATTGTGACTATCATCTGGGCAAGCATGTTTAATTATATCCCAATCTTGCATATAACAATGTGTCTTACACCACGCCTTTGCTCTATCGTAACCGCCTTTAATGTTTACTACTTCTGCGTTTGGTTTCCATTTACGTTTGTATTCAAACACATCTTGTGGTGTCCATTCTTTACAATCTAAACCGTAAAGTCTAATGTTTGTTCTAATGCGAGGAGGGTAAAGGGAGAGCTCAACACTCTCCCCTTCCTTCAGTTTAGGCGTCAAGTACGAGTCGACCATAACGTGTAAAGTACTCCTCAAAACGCTCAATCTTAGATTCTTTTGGAACCATTTTATAGTTTTGCATCGCAATACGTGATGCCATAACTACCATTTCAGTCTCAAAATTATCCATCATGAAACCAATAAAGTTGCTAAATGCTTTGTGGAATGGCTCCATGTCTTTTGCCTTCTCACAGTTAAGCATCTTTTCACGCAACTCATAGCACAGGCTAGTAGCAAGTGCATACATAGCACTAACTTCTTTAGTTTCCATTTTCTTGATCTTGCCAGCCAACACTTCAGTTGGGTTAGGCAAATCACCAGCCACTTTCTTGTGCGCCATAAACTTAACAGCAGTACCCTCGCCAATACAACCTGCAACAAGATCAGTAGTAAGTGACTCTGTAAGATCATCATCTTCAAGCAGTTCACTAACAAAAGTCCACGAACGTGGAGTAGCGAACCCACGTGATGAACTTTGTGGATCAAAGTTATACAAGTCGTTTTTAGCAAAAGTAATGTAACCAACGATGTCTGCGTTGATGTTGTTATCAACTGCCCAGTTAAACCAGTCATCGAAATCTACACGCAATTCAAAGTGTACAAAACGATTCTCAAGTGGCTTAGGCATACGGTATGCCACACCCTTGTCAGTTTCACGGTTACCTGCCGCAATAAGAACCACGTTGTCAGGCAGAACATATTGCCCAATCCTGCGATTCAAAATAAGTTGGTAGGCGGCAGCCTGAACACTCGGTGCCGCCGAGTTGAGCTCGTCCAAGAAGACGATTACAGTATCATATTCCGCTGCAACTTCAGCAGTAGGTAAATCGGCAGGGGGGAGCCATTTCATTACGCCTGTTGCTACGTCTGGAACAGGATACCCACGAAGATCGGTAGGCTCGAACAATGCTAGACGCATGTCAATAACTTTAGTTCGACCGAGTATCTCCGATTTCGCGATTCCTTCAACTAATTCTGATTTACCAATGCCTGGAGGTCCCCACAAAAATACAGGACGCTTCTTTTTAAACGCTTTGGTAATTAAAACGTTTGCTTCACTAATCCTTACAGTACGGGCTTCTGTGATTGCACTCATAATATAGTCCTCTTGTTTGTTTAACTTTTCTCAACTCTTATTATTATGATAGCACCGAAGTACCTTACTGTCAACACTTTTTTAAAGTTTTTCTACTTTTAATCCACATTTTTTTAAAAATTCAATACCACCAGCACTGCGATATTCTTCAGCATAATATACTTCAGTAATACCTGCCTGGTAGATCATTTTGGCACAATCCATACAAGGGCTATGTGTAATAAAGATTGCCGCTCCCTCGCCACTTTCTACACTGCGAGCAAGTTTACTAATAGCATTTGTTTCAGCATGTAGCACTTCAGTCTTAGTTACAAGACGTGTGAAATTATCTTCTATTACTTCATCTTCACAAACATTATCCCATCCTGCAGGCATACCATTGTATCCAATACTAATGATGCGATCATCTTTAACAACAATAGCACCTACGTTTAGGCGTTCTGCTGTACTTAACTGAGCAAATCTCTTTGCTACATCCATATATGCTTCTTTAAATTTATCTTTCATTTGGTTTTCTTTTCCATAGGGTTAATTTATATGCGCCTGTATTGGGCAAGTTTAGTTCGCAAGTTCTAACATAAGGGCTAACACTACACCATTTGGGGAACTCTTGTGAGATTTTTCCGTGTCCTGTTACTACTATGGCTGTTTTGTTGCCCTGCCACCAGACACCTTGTATCCAATTTGTATATTCTCTCCAGGCTTCGTGTACTGTGTATCCATGTAAATCTAGTTTTGCCATCGCTTTTCAATTTCTTCTGCATATTTTTTGGCTGTTTCTATATCATAGTGATGAGCATCTCTAGAATAATCAATAACCATACAAAAATCTACACATTTTTTAATATAAGGTCTTGCCATGTCTATTACTTCTAGTGCTGCCTTTGCTCTAATTTCTTTTAGATCTCCCCATTTTATTATCCCTGCTTTTTTCCTAGCAAATCCAGGGATAAAAGAATGAACTAAATTTACATTATTATTAATTGCTACTGATTCTAATTTTATTACATTCTGTATAAAATTGTCAAGATCTTCTTCGACTGTACATTCTGAATACCATAACTTTCTTAGACTATCATCTTCAATAGTATTATCGTTACTCTCTCTTCTATGAACATAACTCCACTGAACTGCTGCTTTTTTTGGTTTTACTTCTTCTAAATATTGACTACCACGTCTTGCAATCCAGTCGTTACTTGCTCCATCCATAGCATAATTAATGGCACCCAAAAGATTACTAACCCGTTCTTCTTCTGGTTGACCTAATCCAACAATGAAACTATCACCAAAAATAATTGGGGTTTCCTGTAATTCAGATAAGGAAGATGGCCATTCTTCATCTCGAAAACCTCTACTATTATATGTATAATGAACAGGTTTAGAATATGCATGCCAATGTTTTAATTTATCAATACCATCTTCATTTATTAACTTGCCAGTATCTACTACTCTTTCAGGATGATCACAACCGCTATATTTTTCTTTTTTGTGGATATGCTGTGGTATACTATAATGTTCTAATATCATTTTTTAAGTCTAGCCTTTTGTTTAGAGTGTAATATTTTACCGTCACTGATATCATATATTCTAAAGCCAGAATAAATTCCGTCTAACTGTGCAAAAAAGTCTAAAGTTGTTGGATGCCAAGCAGTACTATCATAATGAGTAAACATAAAACTCTGTATTTTATCAAATGCTTCAATTGCTTTTTTAGTTTTCCAGTTTTCTTTGTACTCTCTTGCCTTTACTTTTGCTCTAGATAGTTGTGATACTGCGTTTATTTTTAAGTCATTGGGCATGAATACACAACTCATTTGATGCGGCGGATCTACAAATGCAACATGTAATTGCAAATCTTCATTAATAATATAATCCGCAAGCGGATAAAGATCCATCATTGTTAAACAGTTTACAGTTATTGTTGCTACTATTTCTGCATGTTCTCGCAATAACGAAATGGTTTCTGTAACTGCTCCCCAATTACTACCAAAGCGAAAATATGAGAAGTATTTTTCACTTGTATCTAGACTAACAAAAACTTTTACATGTTTAAACTCTTGCCACATCTCAATAATATCTTCGTGTGGCATTGTTTTGAGACTACTGTGGTATCTTAATTCTATGTTTTCTTTATTAGGAATTTGAGTTAACATAGCAATATGAGATTTAGTATACAACAGCGGCTCACCACCTGTAAAATGAACTGTTTTTAAATTATTAGCAACCGACCAGAATTCGTTTAAACATTCAGTATCTTGATTATACTTTATATCAAACATTATTTCTATTTCTTGCATTTTAGCCCAACGACTACTGCTGTTTTCATCACAGTGAGCGCAAGCATTAGTACACATACCATGCGGACGAATTTCCATTGTATGTATTTTACTAACATCGGCAGTCAAATGATTCTCTAATATAGTTTCTACTAGATCTAAGTTTTCTACTATATCTTCTGTAAAGTATCTGTTATACTGTTGTCTGGTTGATTCTACACCTTCTGCTTCTCGTCTATGACACTGTATACAATTAGGATTTTCTCTACCATTCCATAAATCGTCTCGTAGAGTTTGCATACTAGCATTATTATATTCCTCTACTATATTTGACTTTTTCCATTTACCCTGGCGCTCTTTACTACGATAGCAAGGATAAAAACTACCGTCCTGATCTAAATCTACATTAACATAAGGTGCCCAGCAAAAACTATCAGGCAGTTTATTCTTTTCCATCTAGCCATCCTTGTGCGCCTGCTAATCTAGCCATAAAAGAATCTCTTTCGGTGAATAATATCATTATTTTATCGTCATAATAATAAGGGTATGTCATTTTTCTTAGTAATTGCAATGTGTTACCTGCTGTTTTTCCTGGACTTTCAAAATCCCAGTGGTCGTAGTATTTACACATCATAGCCTTTCCTCTTTTTGTAAGGCGTAACGTTTTTGTGTTTAAGAATATATCTTTAATAAAAAGTTCTTTTTTTGATTTATTAGATAAAGAAATGATAATTTGCTTTTGAAGATTATTTTCCATTCCTAGTAACTATCTCACCTTGAGTTAGTTTCACAACAGTAAATTTATTTGAGTTGAAAAGTTTATTGAGTCTATCCGCTAAATTAAATGCGTGTCCGCTGTTACTAAAACTTACTTTTTTATATTTGGGTCCAGGGTAATTTACTAGACTATTTAAAGTACGAAGATTAATAGGTTTGCCTTGATAGAATACAGCATATATAGCATCAGCATCTAAAATTTGCTCACTATTATATGCTTTATCAGTATAGTCTAAAAGAATGGTTGGTTTTGGCCTTGCCATATTATCTCCTTAAATTATAATAGTATTTATTATTTTGAAGGTAATGGTACTATTTTAGGCGTTAGACCATCAATATCTAAACGATTAAGTTTATACAATACTGTTATTTCTTTTTCAAAATCGCGTAATAATGTTATAGTAATAACTTCATCTTCACTGCTGTTTAAAATATTTTCTAACCACATAACAACATGATGAGCTCTATTTGTTCCAACTTTAAGAATAATATCATTTGGTCTTATTCCTGATTTCCATGATTCACTATCTTCAGGAACATCTACAATTTTAATATAGGAACGTTTCTTTACATCGCCTTTATTAAATTCATCTTGTTTTTGGGCTTCTTCTAGAGTAACTAAATCTATGGTAAAATCATACTCTGGGTATGTAACAAAGCCTTTTTCCATAATTTGCTCAATACTGCGTTGTGCCTGCCAACCCACCACAGCCAAACTGACACCTGACCAACTTTTACCTGGGCTTAATAGTAAAGTATTAACTCCAATAACTTCACCATTATTGTTAACTAATGGTCCTCCGCTATGTCCTTGATTAATCATTGCGTCGTGTTGAATCATGAAGTTGAAAGGAGCATTGGTTATTCTATCTTTACCAGTAATAACACCTCTACTAACACTCCAAAATTGTCCAAGACCGTGACCAACAGTTAGCACTGCTTGTCCATATTCAATCGCATCTTCCCATGTGTCGCCCCATTTTAAAGCAGTCCAATTCTCATTATCTTTTTTTGCAATTTTTAAAACTGCTAGGTCTGTAACTTTATCAATACCTATTAATTCAGCATCATATGCCCAAGGTCTGCCAGCAGGTTTTATTTGAATTTTTAATAATTCAGATCCTAATTTGATATAATTTTCAATAACATGATGATTAGTTAATACCCAAGCATGTGTATCGGTGACTTTAATAAAAAAGCCAGTGCCGTGTCCTAAAACACCGCTCCTGGCTGCTTCTTGTTTATCTTTTTCGTCAACTGTATCTATGTTGACAATTACTGTACTATCTATAATTTTATCTGCTAAATCGACTACTGCATTACCAGAAGACCAGTATTTAGATTGATAGGTTGCAACAGAAATTAATGATATAAAACCAAAAAAACTAAGTACTATTGATACTATTAGAATTGCTTGAAGCGTTTTTCTTTTCATCATCAGGAGCGTTCCGTTTAGATTTTTTAATCTCAAGGTTCGCTTCCCACTCTGTAAGAAAAGGCCCCCTACTATTGTACTTATCTAAAGTAGATAGTTTTGGGGCAACTGCCCATTGCCAGCCTGCACTCCCAGAAAAATGAATAATCCAATATCCAGCGGCATGTAATGTTGTGCTAGAGTTTGTTTTCTTAAACACTGGAAAATCATAACCTTCTACTTCAACAGCAGAAGTATAACCTGTTGGCAATCCTTGTATTAATACTAAATCTTTTTGATTTAATGTATCACTCTCAACTACAAATAATTCATCAATAGAATCTAGTATTATTTTTTCCTCAGTTATTTGATTAAAGAATTCATAACTGTTATTGTTAAGTCGACGTAATGTTCCTAACTTACCGTAAGTATTATTGACAATCCAAAACTTGTCTTTTATTACTACCTGTGCTTTATACATCAGAGTATGCCGAATTTAAATAATTCGCATGATCAACTGCGCCTTTACTAATATTGTCCAAATTATATTTGCCACAGAATTTCATAAAATGTATTCCTACTTGTGGTATTTTATTCTTTTGCACTTGTTCTACAATACTAGCATCTAATTTTTGTTTAATATCATCTGGTTGCTGAGTAAGGTCAATAAGTGTACGATTACGTTCGTAGTCTTCTAGTACACGATGCTCTACACCATCATGATCAACCCAACGTTGTAACATAAAGTTATTCCAATCAAAACCTTTGTTATCTCGATCAGCAAATGCCTCTATGAGACCTACTTTATTCTTGGTACCTTTCTTGCGTACACCTGGATATGCACTAAACACATTGTCTGAACTGTCGCCTCGAATACATTTCTCAAACAACAAATAAGAAGGATCACCTATTTGCTTAGGCTCTTTAGTCTTTTTATCAATAACAGGTTTACCCTTGTCATTGAATATACCTTCAATAGTAATAAGTTCACCAGTAATACCATTATATTGTTTTACATTGCCTGAAAGTAATTGATAGTAATCGCTATCGCTACTAACAATAATATGGTTGTCGCTAGGATGGTTATGAATCCAGCGGGCGATAAAATCATCTGCTTCACATTCCGCATGTTGTAATACCGTACAGTTAGTTTTGTTAAGGAAAAACTCTTGTAGTTCTGAGAAGGCGTCCCAGAACTGTTGGTCTTCAATTTGTTCTCGTTCTGTTTTTGCTTCAAATGCTGCTGTGCGGTTGCGCTTGTAAGGCTCATAATAATCTTTACGCCAACTACGACCCTCTAAAGCAATAACTACATGACTACCTTGTTGATCACGCCATACTTTATTAATACTATTAAACATGATATGGTACGCCATACCAATTTTGGTATCCATATCATCACCGCGGACAACGTGTCTTGCCCGCATAAACATATTAGCAGTATCTACTAGAATGTAAGTTTGCATTATGACAGTCCTAACTGTTTGCGTAGTTTTTTAACTTGTGTACGAGACATTGCTTTTCCATTTTGCATAATATACTGTGTTTGTATTGCAATAGACTTATAGCGAGGATCATCTCCTTCTTCTACTTTTACTAAGTCTGAGAAACTAGCAGGATACAAACCTGCTTTTGCTACAATGTGAGATGCGATTTGTTCTGAAAATTGTTGATTTGACATATCTTTCTCCATATACTTTACTGTTATACATCTATTATATGGTAAAGCGTTTTACTTGTCAACCTAAATCATCACCAATATTTCTACAAAGAGATGTAAACCATAAATCAACAATCTCTTCTTCATTAGTTCCAGTATATCCTGCTTCCCGTAGTTTTTCTACAAACGGTTTATTCCAATCTAGTTCAAAGTAACCTTCGCCTGGATTCTCTTCATTAAGTTCTACACTGACAACTTTAACATATGGCTCACCTCTAGCAGTAGCCTTTTCTTTTTCAGTTATATGGTCTACTTCTGTTTCTTTTGCTTTCTTGTCTCTTACGAGTTTATTCCACCAGCCCATCATATTACCATCCTATCTTTTCCCATGGCACATCTTTATCACCAAAGTGTCCATATGTACAGTTTTTACTATATTCATAAAAGTTAAACATATCAAAGCGATTAATAATACCCAATGGTGTTAGGTCAATATTGTCTCTGATAAACTTCTCAATA
>Ga0233450_10001650_pt1 | contig 22968 bp, 19 predicted proteins | sample 011ome_30_FD_189956 | JGI IMG/M metagenome (GOLD analysis project Ga0233450, IMG submission 189956) | Coastal salt marsh microbial communities from the Groves Creek Marsh, Skidaway Island, Georgia - 011501CT (spades assembly) | ecosystem: Environmental > Aquatic > Marine > Intertidal zone >... | reverse complement strand
GCAACACATACATCAATGACTCACACACACTATACGAACTATTACGCACACACACACTATCAACCACACACACACCGACACCGACACACAAACGAATCAACAACACACGCAACACACACATGCTATTCGTTCCATTACAATAATTCGCGTTCTCCTAATCAATATATTTATAACGCAACCGGTAGTAGTCATCATAAAATTGAAAAACATTATCACTTGTAAATAGAAGCAACCATACAAGTATTATATACTAAACTCTTAATAACAATGTCATCCGCCACCACATCGCCAGTTGTCACCGACACGAAGAAGACCAGAGCACCCACTCTCTCAGAGAAGTACTCTAAGTTCATTCAGTTCGGGTATTATATGATGTCCCAAATGCAGGATACCGATAGTTTTACAAAGGAAGAGTTCCTTAATAAGATTGAAATGTTTGCTACAGTAGACGAGCAGCAAACATTTATTCAGGGGTTCCTTGACAATCAGAAGGAAAATAAGAAGTCCATGCGTAAGGACATTCAAGAAAGGAAGAAGGCAAATCAACCAAAGAAGGTAAAAGCCCCCCGTAAGACGAAGAAGGAGACAGCGAAGAAAGATACAACTGAAACAGAAACAGAACCATCTGCTGAAACCCAGATAGACAATGTCACTGCCAATGAATCTCAAGAAAATCTCATTGAAAACCTTACCAACGAGCTGACTGAAGAACCGATGATTGATAAGATTCACGCTGCTATTGAAGTGGCACAAGATATGACCGCTAAGAAGCCACGTGCCAAGAAAGCCGCTACTGAAAAGAAACCTAGAGTCACCAAGAAGAAGAAGAATGAGACCGATAGCGAAGCTACTATTGAACCAGAAGCAACCGCAGTATAAAACCCACTAACTTTAACTTTAACATTTATATGTAATTTAATAACTAACCTCCCCTTTTTTATTGTATGATTCTAAAAAATGATTAAGTTGTGTAATACCACCTTGAATAACGTCCGTTTGTTGTTCTTTTTTTACATGTATAGTCAATAATATATGAATAATTCCAGTATAGTTGTCCGGAATGGCTAACGTAACCTTTGGTGTTTTTGAGCGAGAATGATTATTACTATTACTATTACTATTACTATGTATCGTATCATCAAGGTCTACCGGATTGTAGGAAAGCAGACGGGTAACTATAGGGTTGTTACTCGAAACGCCCTTTGTTTCGGTGGTTATTTCATCGTTGTTGGTAGTTTCATCAACGATACTTTTATCATCATAATTAGCAATAGGTATAGTAGTAGATACGGAAGGTTTATTTATATTACCCGTAAATGGTATTATATCCCGCATAGAATCAAACGCCTCTTCAAAATGTATATATGGGAAGGTAACATTCCCTCCACCCATGATTGTATTATTGACATAGAAGTCTTCGTTTGTAACAATATCAAAAGTATGTTTCAATCCCCTATCGTCCAGATGACGACGTATATCATTTATATAGGTAGTAACAATGTTTTTACCAGCCACTTCCAATATGTTTAAGTTAAATTGGATAACGTGTTTATTTGGACTCATGTTTGTATTTATATAGTATCAAAACATAATTTTAACCCCCTTACAGTTATAAAATTGAAAAACATAATTAGTCTAAATGCATCAACAAATAGTTAATTACAACAATGGTAAAGAATACAACAGGAGGAACTAAGACAAAGGGACTTGCCCGTAAGCATCAGCGAGGAGGTAATGAGAAGTTGCGATTACCAGACGACTCATTGGAGCAAGTTGCGTGTGTCACAAAGATGTTAGGTAATGGAATGTGTGAAATTTACACAAATGGTAATGAACGACTGATAGGGCATATTCGTAACAAGTTTCGCGGAAGACAGAAAAGGCATAATTTGATAACCGCCTCGTCAGTTGTATTAATTGGATTACGCGAATGGGAAAACCCTATAAAGAATTGTGACATTCTCAGTATTTATACGGATTCCCAAATAAGTCAATTAAAAAATATGCCGAATATTCCAATGGATAATATTACAAGATTACAAAATGAACTATCGCATATTGGAAACAGTACATCAACCGGCGACTTTGATTTTACAAACAACATTGAAGAGGAAGAAGAGGAAGAAGTACCTCAAACCACCTTTAAGAAGACAGAATCATTTACGTTGGGGAATATGGAAAAGGTGGATATTGATGATATTTGATTTTAGCAAAAACAAAACAACAAAATAAAGATGGGTTCGTAACTGTTCCCATTTTTTATTGTCATTCACGTGTATACCATGATAGTAAGCGACGTTATCGTTGGGCTACAACATGGAGACGAAGGAAAAGGAAAAGTCAGCTACAACATGTCATATGCCTCCAAATATGACTATTGTATTCGGTTTAATGGTGGTCCAAATGCCGGACACACTATAATAACTCGCAATGACGCAATTATACCAAATGTAAAGGTGGTGTTACATCAAATCCCATGTGGAATACTTAATAACGCCCAATGTATTATAGGTCCAGGGTGTGTGGTAGATTTAGATAAACTAGAAAATGAGATTGAATACTTAGAATCACTTGGATTTTCGAATACCCGTAGTAATTTACGAATAGCAAGGAACGCTCATATTATTACTAAGGAACATATTGAACTTGATACAAAAAACAACTCGGTAGGAACAACCGGGTGTGGTATAGGTCCATGTTACACGGACAAATATAGACGCAAAGGAACGCGATGTATAGACCACCGAGAAGTAATTGAATCCATGAATATAGAAATGATAGATTGTAAGACATACTTTATAAAGCATTTAACGAGTTCCCCGGTGACTACCGTATTATTTGAAGGAGCCCAGGGATTTAATTTAGATATAGACCACGGCGACTATCCCTATGTAACCTCATCGTCCTGTCTTGTTGGTATGATAAATAATTGCGGTATACCGGTAACTACACTGAGAAATGTAATTGGAACAGCAAAAATCTACGAAACATATGTAGGGTCTAAGCAATTCCAATTAGAAGGCGATATTGATTTAGATAACCTAGGTAAAATGGGTGGTGAATTTGGTGCGACAACCGGTCGAAAACGTCAATGTAACTGGTTCTACATGAATAATTTAATTGAGTCATTAGCGATAAATGGTGTAAATCATTTAATCATTAACAAATGTGATATCATACGTAAACTCAATATATATAGATTATACGATACAAACAACAATTTGGTGGATTTTGCTAGTTATACAGATTTAAAAGAATATATACAAACTACCGTCCAACATCTATTTCCTACTACACTGATTACCTTTTCTTATTCTCCAACCGAAATATAATATTTCAATCATTTTTTGACATATTATATCTGAATCATCTATTAGTTAGCATTACATGTGAATTATTTATAGTTCTGGGTAACTGGCTTGCATCAACATACCACATTGTCCGCTACCTTTATTGAATTCGGTTCCGCGTCCCATGTAAATATAACCATTATCTCCCCAAGTCTCGCCCCAAGAATTCTTAACACGATAATAATCCTTACCATCCATAGTACCATATCCAACTGCCAGAACACCGTGGTCTAACCCTGTTCCACAAGAATCAGTGAAAACACCGGACTTGTATAATTGGAAACTCTTTTGGTCGGCTTGAATGGCAATAGAAACAGGTTGTTGAGATAATGCGGTCATCATGGCTTCATCCGAAGATGGCTTAACGTCCACAAAGTCCTTTACCTCACTGCCCTTAACAACTTCACATGTGGTATCACACGAACCACCGGTCTTGGTTGTACCAGACTTGTAAGGGTATTCGGTCTCAGTACAAAGACCACCATTCTTCTCAATCCAAGAAAATGCGTTATCCATTAGACCACCATTACAGCCCATATCTTTACCTCCGTTCTTGCGAGTATCGCAATCAACCAATTGCTGCTCGGAGAAAGAGTCAAGAGTTCCAGTCTTGATGAAAAAAGCACCCTCAAGAGCACCAGTAGTGGAGAAACTCCAACAAGAGCCACATTGTCCTTGGTTCTTGACGGGGGTTACCGCACCAGCAGTAACCCAATCCACACTATCCGGAACAGAAACCGCGGTTAACTCATCGCTATCAAGACAACCGGTTACACATTCAACCGTCTTCAATGTAGACATCTCCTTGTGATGCTTGACGCAATCATACAAACACTTCGTCTTATCTAGCTTCTTCTTGAATTTATCAAGGTTAAACTTACGTCCAAGAGCACCTTCTTGGTTAGAGAATCCAAGATACTGACTGAACTCGTCCGAATCCATACCAGAAAACTGATTGTGTCCCAAAGTATAAGTTAAATTTTTGGCATTTGACTCGTCAATGAATTTATCGTTTTCAATCCATTTACGCATAATGCCTTCACGATGCTCGGTGCTATGGAACTCCTGTTTGAAGTCATTAACCCAATTTTCAAAACGCTCTACAAACGTAGCATTCACAGTAAGTGAAGCCACTGACAACATAAATAAAGTAGCCTTTAAAAGATACATATTATTATATATATACATGATATTTTTATATTCATTCTAAAAGTATTTTTTCTGTCTATATACTATAATGGTTGATTTACACAAAATGATTTACAAAAGTGGCGACTTTTTCGTGCCACAGCCAGTAAAAAAAGTATTAGACACGTTACTATACAAAAGTTCTAATTACAGTTTTTACGTAGAAGTATGGCATATCGTTCATTTTGTTACTGGCTTCTTATTCGGTCTTATTTATATTTTTCTCGGTTATAACACACACACTTATTACTTGAACTTGTTTATTATACATACCATATGGGAATATTGGCAAGCATATATTGGAATGTCAAAACCCTTACGATTATCATACCATAATAATTTGATTGATATTTTATTTGACACCTTTATTTTTATGGTGGGTTCATACATAGCCTTTACTCTTGTAACTCACACTTAATTTTATTTTTGATATTATCTTCATCTGAAAACACGAACAATTTACACCTATGTTTGGATAAGTCTGAGTATTCTTCTTTTGATTTGATTCGTGTTATTATATTCATATTTGTCAAGTATACTACATAAGAATATACTCCTTGGCGTGACTCTGTTTTCCCGAATAAAACACATTCATGAATGTCATCTAATAAGTCTGGACGGTTCGTACAACGTTCTAATAACTGACAGTCGGTTTGCACTTTACGTATTGTTTTCATATCGGTATTCAGTCCGTTTATATTTTCCAGCCATTTACCTAAAAAGTGGGTTGCATTAGTACTGCATCCTCTTACCAGTCGTTCGCTGGATGCTAATATAATTTGATTTAATAAATCCACCATACGGCGAATAGGACTTGTGACATGAACGTATTCGCCCACATCCATCATATCATGTCTCAATACAATATCTTTGTCGTATAATACGTATTTACAATCTGTATTATTCCAAGAACGGATGAGTCTGGATGTATTATCATCGAGTCCGGTATATGTTTCATTTGTATCATTTTTATAAATAGCTTGTCTAAAAACGCCACATTCTTTCTTTTTTAATGATGTACCCACTTCTTTATTCATACGAATCATCCAATATTCTACCAATTCATGACTATCTTGAACGGTAGGTTTCAATAATTTCGTTAAATTCATCATTTCTTTGTAATTGCTATTTTTCAGAAGTTTGTTCTCTTCATATACAAAATTCTTACGCGTTTTCACTACTACATTTTTATAACTTATTTCACGGTTCTCTATTAATTTCCCATTTTTATCAAAATATATATCCATCGCCAGTGCTATACGCAATTCATTTTCTTGAAGACTACACAACGAATCTGATAATATAAGCGGTAACATGGGTCTCTTCCTATCTGGTAAATAGATAGTTGATACACGTTCGGTTAAGTGTTCCCATAAGTTCAGCTCTTCCATCCAAACATAAACATTGGCAATGTAGATTGATACTTTATAGATATCATCTTGTTTCTCAATACTAAACGCGTCATCGAAATCTTTACTTCCCTCCGGGTCTATTGAGAATACAAACTCATTCGTTCGGTCTTCAATCTGGTAATTGGGATTTTGTAGTATGTTCTCTATTATGGGTATATTTTTCAAGGAAATGGTCGTATGATTCGTTAATTTCTTAATAGACGTATGTAATTTTTTACAATGTAACTGGTATTCATAAAACACTTCCAAATTATCAACGTCACCAAGAACCTCTATTAATTCACCATATGGATGCTTGCTAGTCCAGTTATCATAGTTAAAGAGCACATATTTGTTTTGCTGGTGTTTTGAAAACCCTATTTTGACATCATATGGAACTAAAAACACCGGATAATTTTTATTGTTTGGAATACAACGATAATATAAACGTTTCTTGTTAGGGGTTCTTCCGAACGTTTTATTTCCTTCCAATATTAATACACCTTCTAATTTGGCTTTATTGTCAAGACCGGATAGTTTGGTGATACAATTATCGTTAACTTCAATAATGTCTTCGTGAAAGAGTTTGTTGGTTAATGGGTTACATTGTTCTCTATTTTCAATAATAGAATTGTTAGATAAATCACATAAGTCCCATTTTGTATAATTTCGGTCATAGATGTTTACTTGATATGTTTGCATGGTTTCCTTATATTGTGTATACTAATGTTTAAATCAATTTAATAATAATCTAATAACCTAATAAAACCAATAGATTATTATACAATAGTGTCAAGGTTCTCAATATGTCTAAAAAAATTTACAAGAAACATACAAAAAAACAAATGACAAAACCTTCCGATAACCTTTCTTCGGCAACCTATCTAATTATTGTCGAATCGCCTTCGAAATGTGCCAAAATAGAATCCTATCTTGGAACCAAGTACTGTTGTATTTCATCAAAAGGACATATCCGAAGCGTAAATGGACTTAAATCAATTGATACTAAGGATACATTTGAACCTAAGTTCTCAGAATTGGCTGAAAAGAAAGACCATATTGTATTTATGAAACAAACTATATCAAAGTTCTCAAAAGAAAATATAATATTAGCTACGGATGATGATAGAGAAGGAGAAGCAATTGCGTGGCACATATGCGAACAATTCGGATTATCAACGAAAACAACTCCACGTATTATATTCCATGAAGTAACAAAAAACGCATTATTAAAAGCTATCAAATCACCTACAACCATCAATTTAGATTTGGTAAAGGCACAACATGCTCGTCAAGTCTTAGACGTGATTGTCGGATATAAAATATCACCAATGTTATGGAAATATTTATATAACGATTCCACAAATTCATTATCTGCGGGCAGATGTCAAACCCCTGCTCTGAGATTGGTGTATGATAATGAAATAGAAGGAAAAAAGAAAGACAATATTCAAACGTATTATAAAACCACGGCTTCCTTTTTCGAGAAAAACCTTCATTTTAATTTAAATGTAGAATTCCAAACCAAACAAGAAGTAGAAGACCATCTAACAAAATCTATCAATCATAAACATATGCTTACCATAAGTAACCCACGAGATACAACCAAATCGCCACCAAAACCCTTTCATACTTCCAGATTGCTCCAGGTAGCAAGTAATATTTTACACATCTCGCCAAGTGAAACTATGCGATTATGTCAACAACTCTATCAAACTGGGTATATTACCTATATGAGGACGGAAAGCACGAAATACGCAAAACCTTTCCTTCAAGAAATATCAAAATATATTCAAGAAGAGTATGGAAGCGAAAAATACGTAGGTAATATAGATGAGTTAGAGAACAAGCAGTCAAACAATCCACATGAGGCTATACGTGTTACCCAGTTAATAAATAAAACTATAGGGTCAGACGATGCGCGGTTAGTGTCAATGTATAAATTAATATGGAAAAATACAGTTGAAAGTTGTATGTCCGAAGCCAAATATAAAGCAATCCCATTAGAAGTTTCGGGACCTGAAAAAACGAAATATACATATACACATGAAATACCCATATTCTTAGGTTGGAAGACGGTAAGTGATAAAAAGCTGGATACGGATACACAGAACGAAGCGAATGGTCTACATATGTTTTTCAAAACCCAATTACAAAAGCCGATAAAATACAATTGGATAGAAAGCACCGTGTCAATGAAGAACAAACATACACATTATACAGAAGCCAGTTTAATCAACAAACTTGAAACTGCGGGAATTGGACGTCCATCTACATTTTCCACCATAGTATCTACCATACAAGACCGAGGATATGTAAAAAAGACAGACGTAGATGGTATAGAGATAGACTGTAATAATTTCAAGTTAGAAGACGATACATTAACGGAAACTACCGAACCAAAGACATTTGGTAATGAAAAAGGTAAATTGGTACTGCAGCCAATCGGAACACTAACCGTAGAGTTTTTAATCGAACATTATGGGTCCTTGTTCTCGTATGAATATACAAAATTAATGGAAGATAAATTAGATGCGATTACAAATGATAATACAGAGTGGTCTTCCATATGTCGCGAATGTTACAATGAAATTAAAGATTTATCAAAACCAGTAAGTAAAATACCCAAACAAACCTATCCCCTGGATGATAAGCACGTAGTCTTGTTTGAAAAATATGGACCGGTTATCCAGTATAAAAACGACGAGGATAAATATGAATATATCTCCGTAAAACGCAATTTCAAGATAGATATAGACAAACTAAAAAACAAGGAATATACATTAGCCGATATGATTGCTCCCAAAGAACGTAACCTTGGAAAATACAAAGAGGTCGATGTAGTCATCAAAGACGGTCGGTACGGGGCATATGTAGAATATGGAGAAACCAAAGAATCGTTAAAAAACGTCGATAGAAACCCGGACGAGATTACTTTAGACGATATTATCCCTATTTTAGATAAGGTAGACCATGAAACGCCCATAGATAAGAATATGTTAAGAGAATTAACAAACGAGTTAAGTATCCGTAAAGGGAAATTCGGTGCATATGGGTTTTATAAAACAGACCAGATGAAGAAGCCTCAGTTCCTCAATATAAAAAAGTTCAAGGATAGTATATTGTCATGCGACAAAGAAGTGATAATAACATGGTTGAAAGACAATTATCCAATTTTGAATTCATAAAATATATTGAAAATGTATAATGGAATCCTACATAACGCCTTTAAATTACAGCATATTTGTAATTTTATATATTACATCATTCGTATACCTCTACACAACATATTCGGAAATCGTTGGTCTCGGTGTTCTCACTGTTATTCAAATAGCATTTACTCTTTTTTTTGGAAAGGAACTTTCTCAAATAATCATAAGTCACCCGGGAGGACCATTGGTATTAAATTTTGCGAGCATGATGACTCTGTATGGAACATGTATTAGTATGTTATTATTATCAATTACATTGGTGCTAACAAGTATTACCATATTCGATATTCAAAAAAAATACAACAATACTAAGGGAACTCCGGTAATCTTATCGGCGAAATACCAGAATCTATTTGATACTATTAAACAAAACACGGTTATTTTATTCGCGATTACAGCTAGTCTATTGTTAATGTATTATTTCAACAAATCCAATATAAATGTTCCTATACTACCGATGATATCCAACATGTCAATGGCGAACTTATTAAACAATGTGCCGGCTATGGTTAATATCGTTTTGTCCGCTGCTTCCATGGTGATTTCTTCTTACCAGGTAAAATACGCGGTTGATTTTTCCAGTTTAAAAACGCGTAGTTTGGTAGGTAGATAATTCTTATTTCTTGTTATGTAATTAGATATACATAACAAATGCGTTTAAATACAATACTTTATGTATAGGTAAATAGTAATAAATTAGTAGATGAAATATTACGAAACATTATACGAAGAGTACATAAAGTCGTGTGATTCGTATAACATACACCCTGAATTGAACGATGAAATAAAAAAGTTACCGAAAAACCTATCAAATATACCAAATATAATCGCCCATGGCGCTAGTGGAATAGGCAAGTATACCCAAGTTCTCCGAATATTAAAAAAGTACAGTCCATCTGAATTAAAATATGATAAACGGATAACCGTTCATACTGACAAACAACAATACATATGTCATATCAGTGATATTCATTATGAAGTAGATATGGCATTGCTTGGTTGCAACGCAAAATCATTATGGCATGAAATATTTTTTCAAATTGTTGATATAATCTCAGTGAAACCAACCCAAATAGGTGTAATTGTGTGTAAAAATTTCCACGCTATAAATTCCGAATTATTAGAAGTGTTTTATAGCTACATGCATCAATATAATAGTAACACGAGTAATATCACAATCAAGTTTATACTTATATCCGAACATATTAGCTTTCTCCCTCATAAAATTATAAATTCCTGTTATAGATTGGCAATTAAGAGACCATCAAAAGAGTCTTATCTTGAATTAATTAGAACCAACAATGAAAAACAAAAACAGAAACAGAAACTAATTACATCACTAACGACTCGGAATACAACCAATAGCGAAGATATACTGAATAACATCAGCGAGACTGGAGTTATCAACATAAAAGAATTACGTTCATTTTCACATATAGAGAATCAGTCTACGATACCTGAAGATTTATTCAATAAAGTATGTGACAACATTATTGTGAATATGGAAAACATTCAAAGTATCCAATTTACAAAATTCCGCGACTCATTGTACGAACTATTAATCTACAACATCGAAATCAACGAGGCAGTATGGTATATAGTATACTATTTTATAAGCGACAACCGATTAACTGACAATGATGTTTCAGACATTCTAATTAAATGCTATACATCGTTCAAGTATTTCAATAATAATTATAGACCCATATACCACTTAGAGAGTATAATGTTCTATATAATAAAAAAAATACACAATTACAATGAACTCACAGAAAGCCCGTACCATTCTTGACATAAAAAACAGTGAAACCTTGAACTTAAACGAACTTAAACACAAATATAAAATATACGCATTAAAATACCACCCTGATAAAAATGCTTCGCAAGACGCAACAGAAAAATTTCAAGAGATTCATTCAGCGTATCAATATTTATGCGAACATGATATAGATTCGAAACTCGACGATACGGATGCCCCTATCCAACCAAACACATCCTATTCAGAAATGTTATTTACATTTATTCAGACAATTATACCTATCGATAATGATACGAATGTCATTCGTATAATAATGCAAAAATTAACCACTGTATGCGAGACCAAATCAATCGACTTTATTGAAAAACTCGACAAGGACACTCTTATTAAAATATATGACATTATCAAAAAGAATCAAGAGGTTTTTAATATAAGTCCGGAATACACCACTACGATAGAAAGTATTCTTAACAATAAAATCCAAAACGATGAAGTTATTATATTAAACCCAACCCTGGAAGATTTATTTGATAATAATTTATATCGCCTTACGCTAGATAAAAATACCTACATAATACCATTATGGCATCATGAACTACAATACGACAATAATGGCAAAGATTTGTATGTAAGATGTAACCCGATATTGCTAGACGACATAGAAGTTGATGATATAAACGACATCCATATCTATAAAACATTTCAAATACACGATATTTGGGGCGAAAAAACAATTGACGTGGAAGTATGTGACCGCATATTTACAATAGAAGTGGATAAGCTGAAATTAACAGACAATCAAACGATATTTCTATTGAACTCGGGAATTTCCCGACCGAATGTTAAAAAAATATATGATGTATCGATAAGAAGCACCATATACATACACGTTACATTGGAATTGTAACAAGGTCTCACCACACATACCATAATCAAAATACAATATTGAAGAAGTCAAATAAAAAATATATGTAATACATATTTTTTATTGTTCCAACGCGGGCTCGAACCGCGGACCTTCGGCTCATAAGACCGATGCTCTAACCTACTGAGCTATAAGAACAAAAGAACTTTTATTGTGGTTCAATCACATTGCACGAAGTGGGGTTCGAACCCACGCGCATTATGCACCAGGTCTTAAGTCTGGCTCCTTAGACCACTCGGACATTCGTGCTTATAAATAGTTTATCGACATATTTAGGTCGTGTGTTCCAACGCGGGCTCGAACCGCGGACCTTCGGCTCATAAGACCGATGCTCTAACCTACTGAGCTATAAGAACAAAAGAACTTTTAATGTGGTTCAATCACATAGCACTCGATGAGGGGCTCGAACCCTCGACCACACGCTTAAAAGGCGTGCGCTCTACCAACTGAGCTAATCGAGTTTAAATAGTTTATCGACATATTTAGGTCTCTTTTTTATTCGGTTCGTTATTTTCTAATTTTTATCTCGGTTCTTGTTATTCGGTTCTTTTTCTTCTAGTTTGTATTGGTTATTTATGCGACTGCCTTCTTCTTTGTCACCTTCTTTACTACCTTCTTCTTTACCGGCTCTGGCTCTGGCTCCGGCTCCGGCTCGGGCTCGGGCTCGGGCTCCTTCTCATCATCGCTATCTTCTACTTCAGTAGATGTAGTAGCAGGGATAGAAGGACCATCCTCGTCTTCACTATCATTTACAGTATCCACAATTGGCTGCTTGTTAATAGTATCTCTCTCGTCGGTTGAAAGTTCAATGTGACACTTTCCAAAGATGGTATCTTGAATATGGGGCTTTACTACACATTGGTTTAGTCTCCAGGTTACTCCCCAACCCTTTCCTCCAAACCACAATCCACCACACTGAAGAACACATGCCACATTGCTCTTCTTAGGGACAAAGTCCATTGGTGTCAAATTCTCATTATCACATGGGAAGATTAGCTTGTTTTCCGTGTCGTAAATCTCAATATTCCAACGCCCGTCGTAATTAGGGACCTTAGCGCGCATGCTAGGTGCTCGTGACATATCCATCTCTCCGGAAACCTTATCCTTGGGATACTTGAGGAAAGGGAAGAAGTTATCCTCAATCACCTCACGCGACTTCTTCTTGCCCCACCAGACATCACTATTACTAACAGCATCGTTTAGGATTTGTTCCTCAAACTCCTTTAGCTTCGAAAGAAAGTCCGTGCTGGCTTGTGTCTCATAATCAGAGTTTGGGAATACAAGAGACATATTGAACTTGTTATCAGACTCACCCTTCTCATCGACGTAGTCAGAGATGCCCCATGTCATCAGAAGGGGGGTAGAAATACACAACCCTCTGTTACTTTGAGTGCTAATTAGAGCAACTGACTTTGACCCCCTATCACTAATACGTGGTGCCATGTAACGAATACCGGCAGTATTCCACTCATTGTACTTTACTACGATTGGTGACTTAGACATTGTAATTTCAGATAATATAGATTAACTATTTATACATATTAGTAAGAGGTGTCTTTAATTCAATTTTATAAATATATTAGCACAACAAGTAACCTAATATTATATTTCGCGTTCTCTTGTAATATATTAATCGATGAAATGATATAACAATATCCCGACTATATAAATAATTACTACTCGGTAGCATATTTTATTTGTATTGATAGTATATAGGGTAGGTTTGTCTCATTGAACGTAATTGTATATACAATGAATACATCATCGCCGCTACTCGATAAGCCCTCGCCCTTAACCGCTGACAACACTATAAAAGATTCGTCACCGGAGTGTGATATAAAACCTCGCAAATGTAAAGATGCATCTACAAAGGGACGTACGTCTCAACATGATTTACCTGTTATTTCATATAGTAATTATATGAATGGTAATCTTGATTTGACTTGTTATATTATTCCAAAATTAAAGGAAGCCGCCAAATCATATAAGCTACGCTCTAGTGGAAAAAAACAAGAAATAATAGATAGACTAACCAACTTCTTTTTACAATCAAAAGCATGTATAACGATTCAACGAAATTTTCGTTCGTGGATATGTCGTTATCTAATTCGTTTAAGAGGAAATGCATTAACAAATAGAAAGATGTGTGTGAATGATACCGACTTTTGTACGATGGAACCGATTAACGAGATTGAAAATGATTATTTTTATAGCTTTACTGACGATAAACAGTTCACTTATGGATTTAATATTACTTCTTTAATTGAAATGTTAAAACGAAATAATAAGACAAATCCATATACGCGAGAAACGTGGAGTGTAACCCGTATCAATGAAATGGTAACTTTATATAACCTATCTTTCATATTATGCCAAGATTTTTCAAAAATGAATATACCCTATGTAAAAAGTAAAGCACCTACACTTAATAATAGGGGTAGACAGCATTCGATGCGCATGGATTATACGCCTATTATCAGACCTATAACTAGGGAAGAAGATTTAGCCCGTTATAATAATATAGTTAATATACGAAATAATACAATTAATAATCGTATTGCTGAATTATTTATTGAAATAGATCTATTGGGTAATTACACCCATCGCGAATGGTTTGACAATTTAGAATTACGTGACTATATACGATTGTACCGTAAATTGTACGAAATTTGGTATCATAGGTCAGAGATGTCGAGAGAAGTACAAAATAACATATGTCCGTTTTATTCACCTTTTGATGGAATATTTACACGTCCTCTGCTTCATAATGAAATTCAATTCCAACAAATCAAAACAGCTTGTTTAATTGTTATTGAGAACATGGTATATAGCGGAATCAATGATGAGTATCGTAAAATTGGTACATTACATGCTTTATCCGCATTAACCGGTGTTTCTTCCGGAGCACGCATGGCACTTCCATGGTTATATGAGTCTATCCAAAATTAAGATTGTATATTGTTACATAAACACACGTTTTACACCGGATTCAATATATTGCCATGTATTATCCTACTAGCAAAGTATAATAATATATATTATACTTTAAAACACTTAAAAAGACACCATATTATTATGTATAATCACAATGGTTAGAGCATCTAAGACTTCCGACAAGACTACTACTGAGACTAAGCCTCGCGCTAAGAAGGCAGCCGCACCCGCTAAGGTAGAGGCTGCTCCCGCACCCGCCCCCGCTGCTGCCCCCGAGCCAGTAACCGAGACCGCCGAGCCTGGTTCTGGTATTACCGATAGACTAGCTGAGTTTGGTGCTAAGCTTCAGCAACTAACCAGTATCTTTTCTACACTCAAGACTGACTTTAAGACTCTTGGTAAGGACGTTGCCAAGGAGATGAAGGCAGCAATCAAGGCTTCCTCCAAGAAGCGCAAGAACAGTGGTGACCGCAAGCCTTCTGGTTTTACTAAGCCTACTCGCATTAGTGACGAGATGGCTAACTTCCTTGGTGTAGAGCACGGCACTGAGATGGCACGCACTGCCGTAAGCAAGGAGATCCACCGCTACGTTGAGAAGCACAACCTTAAGCAGGAGGGAAATGGTCGTTACTTCCGTGCTGACGCTAAGCTTGCCAAGCTCCTTAACTACCACTACAAGGGTGATGACGAGAAGCTAAAGCTTGGATACTTCAACCTCCAGAAGTACATGAAGCACCACTTCCAGAAGGCTGGTGACGCTGCTATTGCCGCATAATAACATATTATTGGCATATAAACAATACAAAACCACCAAAGTATAAACAATACAAAACCACCAAAGTATAAACAGTACAAAACCCCAAAGTATAAACAATACAAAACCCCAAAGTATAAACAATACAAAACCACCAAACACACATAAACATTTTATATGTGTTTCAACTAAAATACTTAAATATATCCACCTTGTCTACTATATTACGAACATGCTTACCGGAGCAATTAATGAGGCATTGGAATTAAAATTTCAAGAATACTCTAGTAAAAATCAAATAAAATTGGGTATTTTAACGCCGTGTTTTGGAGACAGTTGTCATACCGGGTATGTTTCTTCCTTATTGAAAACGGTGAATACCCTCAATCGTCTTAAACTCAACCACATTATTGAATTCTGTAGAAATGATAGTTTGGTTACACGGGCACGAAACAATCTGATTGCACGGGCAATGAATGACCCTGACATTACTCATTTCATATTTATTGATAATGATATACAATGGGGGGCTGAAGAAATTATTAAACTATTATGTCACGATAAAAATATTATAGGGGGTGTATATCCTATCAAAAAATATAAGTGGGATAAAATACTACAAAAAGACTCAATTACCGGTGAATATAACAGTATTTCAAAGATTCAACAACGTAAAAACAAATCGGATATAACAAATGCCATTTCTGATGAGAATTATATCATGCATAATTTGGTAGATTACAATCTTAATTATTTGGATAAACAAATTCATGTAGTAAACAATACAGTCAAAGTAAAACATATTGCTACGGGATTTATGTTGATTAAACGCCATGTGATTGAAACCATGTTTCAGTCATTCCCTTCCACGAAATATACAGACGACGTTCATTTCTTAACTCCAGAAGAAAATAAATACGCCTACGCATTATTCGACTGTTCCGTTGAAAATGGTACATATTGTTCGGAAGATTGGGTTTTTTGTAATCGGTGGAGAAATATGGGAGGTAACATTTATCTAGATATTACTATTTCATTGACTCATACCGGTTTGGAGGATTACCGCGGGCTGTATATGTCCTCTATTATGTAAACGGAATAAGATAGTATCATCATCATCCATAACGATTATGCAAATACAAATCCTTCGCTTTCCATAAGCGTATGTATTTTTTTCGTATTCGGTACTACCTCGCTCGGTATTTTGAAGTTCATATTTTCGTACATTGTATAGTTCTTACCTTGAAAGATTTGAAATATATTCATCAGTTCACGATAATCTTTTATGTATTTTGTATATTTCATTAACCATATATAAAATTCGTAATGTTTTTCATTTCGAGTCTCACACTTTTCCTTGTATTTTTTATATTCTTCGAACCATTTCAATGTCTCACTTAACGCGGTATTTGAATTAATATTATAATCCGTTCCAGAAATAGTCAATATTTCTGAAAAATCTTTTTCAGTTAGCTTTAAATCGTCCAGTATATTTTCGGTTTTATATAAGGTTATTGTGTGTTTCATCAAACTAAGGTTTCGTATAACATACGGACATCCATATACAAACATATCCATATCATCACTCATACACGCCCATGCTTTCCCAGACTTTACCATGTATACACATAAATCGTCTGCTTCGTTTGGTGAATTAAAATATGTTACGTTATATGCGTCCATTAACTTCTTTACTTTTTTTATGTCATCATCATAGATTCTAACGAATTGTCGTTTTAAATTATTCATTTCTAGTTCAGCTAGACGTCTCTCTTCCGCTGTCATGTTAGCTAATAATAATTGTAATTCATTGTATTTGCTCTGTGCGTCCTTTTTATCTATGTATCGTTTTCGTAATAATTCATTCTTTTCGGGAGGAGGCTTACCGTCAAATATAAATATAGGGATTATGTTGTATAAACGCATAATTGAAATGAATAAATACATGTTTTCCATTAACGCATTTTCTCCTAAGAAATGATACAAATAAATACTTGTATCAATTACAATTGTCTTTCCTGATAATTCTCTGAAATGGACCTTTGTTATTGACGTCTTACGGCATTTTTCATATAAATATTTATTTAGATTCTTGATTCCCATATAATATTTTATTTATTAATTGATTAAAGACACATAAATATAGATATTATATTCAATTTTTTATTGTGAACTCCTTAGACACAATAAAAAACGATTGTTTAATATAGGTTACAAGATAAATTTTTATTGATTTTTGTTGATTATTGATTTTTGATTATTGATTTTTTATTGATTATTTCCACGCAATTCTTCTAGTTCAGCCTGCAGTGTCTTAATTAGTTCGTCTCTCTCTGCCATCTTCTCTTCTAGCACCTTATTTGCCGCTACCAATTGAGACATATTTAGTTCGGTTTCCTCTACGTCAGGAATCGGTTTGTGATTAATCTTGAATACAAAGTATCCGGGGACTCTGTCGCCATTATCATTTCTCACAACGAACCTGTGTGTATTTGAACCATCATAAAACCCCTTCTGTTTGAATTGTCCGGCTGTATTTAGCTTGTCTCGTAGAAACTTCGCACCGTTGTTGTTGTTCCAGTATTCAAAATGAATAAACACCGACTTTACGGTCTGTCCGTCTTCCAACTCGCGGTCAATGAAATCTATGCGCTGAACTTTGCCGAGTCTTAGTTCGTTTTCAAGCAGTGACTTTAAATTACGGGGTTGAAATGTATGATAAGTATTATCAATTGGGTTATTCACTGACATGTTCGTTGGCAAAACTGGGATATACAGACTTCTCCAATCTTCATCGGTCAACTCCATAGTCGCGGAATCAGTAGCCGCATCAGGCGTTCGTGTAGGTTCTTCCTTTCCTGAACCGTTAGTCGCTTGACGAAGAGACAAATGTGTCATGGTGTCTCCATTTTCCCAGTGGATAGGGAATTCAGTAACGACGGTTACGTTCATGTTGCGAGTATCGGTAGTTTCACCGTTCAAGTATGTACGAATATCGCGAACAGCGGGAGTATTGTACCAGCATTCGAAATCAATAAATGCGGTCTTTGTAACAACCTGCGTGCGAAGGCGCTGATTGTAGTTCTTTCTTTCCATAATACGCACGGATGAAACTTTTCCAATACAGAAGACTGATTCGAATAAAGTAGTCACCCCTTCTTTATCATTATATTCACTTGGCAGACTCACCAACTGAAGACTAGTGTTTGTATTCATAAATTGGCAACTATCCATTTCTACGGTATCCTGCTGTGTCGTTTGATTTGTGAAATACACAATCGCCCGCTGAGGTGCAGCAGCAGCCATATACTGAGATTGGGGGTAGTATTGTTCTTGGGTAACGGAAGACATGATGAGATTAATATACGATTGTTCGTAATAAGTTGTTATATATGTTATAACAAAATGTTTTTCAATTTTTTACTTTACTAATGTCATTAGTTTCTTTTCCTTTTTTTTATTGTCTTCCTTTTTTTTGTTTGTTTTCCCCTTTTTTTGTTTGTGTTTCGTCGCCGTTTTCCTCCACTAAATTCAAAATCGTCTGGCTCATATCCAATATAGTCCGCAATACCAGCTATTTTTTCATTTATTAATGCTTCATTATCAGGAAACTTTCCCAATAAAAACTTTTTTAGGTTACGTTTTTTATCATCAACTGCCATATCATCTGGGAATTTTCCTTTTGGTGTGCTATGAAGTTTATACCAATCCTGAATAGCAATCGGTATCATTTTATTCGGATTATTATCAATAATGTTAATTATTGTATCACACGTTTCATTTTCTTTATCGGTGCTTTTCTCAAACGTACATGCTTGAACCAAAGATGTAACCATACGTTCCAAAATACCAGCCGAACAACTCATCGTTTCTCCATCACCTTTATAAGCATTCACGCAATCTTCAATAAACGTTGACATGTAAGCTTCTATGAACGCATCTGATTGTTTATCTACATACAATAACGCATAAAAAATAGGTTCAAGTGTGTCTGGAGACAAATCACTATAACTCATACCATTTAAGCGTATTTGTACTTGTTGGAGTTGCGTTGTTAATCTTTCATTAATATTAATCTTAGAAATAAATGATTCCAGTTTAGTTTGAATAAAAGTCTTCATATCAACTTGAGGATTAAATTTCTCATCTACGAGGGATGATAATACATTAATTAATTCGTTCATGTTTATTTTAGCAGATGATTTATGAACTTCAAATGCGATACTACCTATATCTTCATTATCCGTCTCATTTGATACATTCCAATTGCCTATCGGTTGATTAAATGCTGTAGCATTATAGAACATATCTGTCATATCTGTCACATTTGATACATTCCAATTGCCTATCGGTTGGTTAAATGACCCAGCATCAGAGAACATTCCATTCATATCTGTCACATTTGATACATTCCAATTGCCTATCGGTTGGTTAAATGCTGTAGCATTATAGAACATATCTGTCATATCTGTCACATTTGATACATTCCAATTGCCTATCGGTTGGTTAAAAGCTGTAGCATCAGAGAACATTCCATTCATACCTGTCACATTTGATACATTCCAATTGCCTATCGGTTGGTTAAATGCTGTAGCATTAGAGAACATATTTGTCATATCTGTCACATTTGATACATTCCAATTGCCTATCGGTTGGTTAAAGGATCCAGCATCATAGAACATAAACCCCATATCTGTCACATTTGATACATTCCAATTGCCTATCGGTTGGTTGAATGCTCTAGCATTTTTGAATAACATACTCATATCTGTCACATTTGATACATTCCAATTACTAATATGTCCGTATATTCTAATTGCCTCATCTTTATTACTCATCCACAGTGATACAGCTTCTCTAATTGTTTGATTTGTTAGAGCGGGTGGTGGTGGTCGTGGTCGTCCGAACGTTTGTCCTCCTCCTCTTTTTCGTCTTGTTTTTTTTGTTTGTTTTCCCCTTTTTTTGTTCGTTTTCTTTTTCTTGTTCGTTTTCCTTTTTGTGTTTGTTTTCTTTGATTTTCTACCCCCAAATAACTCCTCATTTTCCTTATATTGTGTAGTTAAAATTTCATCTTGTTCTAAAATTCCGTTTCGATGTATATATACGGCAACATCATATTGATTGTTTCCCTCAAACAATACTAAATCACCTGGATTCAGTGTGTTTTCTATATCGACCAACTCGTCTCTATCGTATATCGTTTGTTTAAACTCCATATGATATATACTTCTATTTTCTTTTTGGTGTTTCATAAGCATACATTTATTGAGATAGTTCCCGTCTGATTTTCATTAATAGTGTATCTATCTCCGGTTCTCTGCCTCTAATAAACCTCATTAGTTTTGCTCGTTTTGTTTCTTTCAATATTTGTTGTAAGTCTAAGTTTTGACCGAATTTTGCGTCAAGCGCATTAAATCGTTCCTCTCTATGTCTTGGATTCACACCTACTTCATAAAAGTCTGGGTCAACCACTATTTTCTTTTCCCGAAGAACATTATCTTTCGTTTTGCCCGTCTTTCCACCTGCAATACGTGCCAACGCAATATCCTTTGAAATTTCACTATCACTATCTAACGAGAACTTCAGGTAGAAATCTGGAAACCCTTTTTTAAATTGGGAACCTAAGAAATAATGTTCTACCGAATTCCAACGATGTCCGTCTAGTGTAAATGGAGCAATCCAAGCATCATCTAGCTTTTTACGCCAATTCTTCAACTTGCTCAGTTTGTTGAATTCCATTATATTTACATCTTTTATCTTCTCACCCGAACCTTTTCCTGGATTTGGTTGGGCGCTTGAATTACTGTAATACATAAATACAAGGTCTTTGTCATATAAATCCATATTCGTATAGTCATCGTCATCTTCAAGTGGTTTGCCTTCATTCACATCCAGTCCTAATTTTGTTTTAAAATTTCTCATATCTTGTATCATATAATAGGGTCCTGCGTTTCGTTCCATACACTTGTTTATAATTAGTGCTTTTATATCGTAGGGAACTTCGGAGAATTTCAGAATTTTCTTTTCTTTGTAAGTGATTAAGGTATAGTGGGTACCAGTATATGATGCGATTATATAGTAATCCGGTTTAAATCCTCCTTGTTTTTCTAACTCATCGTCGTTTAATTGCCCGCATGATAGAACTGAATCGAGGTCACCATTTTTATATGCAGATTCGGACATTATAATTACCTTGATATTTAACAAACGCTCAAGTGTTGATACAGCCCATGTATCCGCCCAATAATGTCGTGTCTTAATAAAATCCTTGAATTCATCCAGTGTTTTTATCTCTTTCATGTATTCAAACTCTTCCATTAGTTGCTTGATTTCCTTCTTGTCGGTTGCCATCTGCTTATATCGTTCAATAACCGTGTTTGCCTCCTCTAATAGGTCTTTGTTTTGGTCTCTACTTATTGAATTCTTACTTCTTGACTTTAATATTTGAGCGGATTTCTTTAATTTTTTCATTTCGTCTTCCATCTCCTCGTATTGACTATTGAATCCATTGTATAACATCCGATATTGTTTGAATATTTCTTCGTTTGCCTCGGTTGATAATAGCGCACGTAACTTTTCGACGGTTGTTTTCTTTCCAATATGTTGGTACGCATCGCGTATTACTGCGAAAAAACAGTCTCCGCTTCCTTCATTGTCTACTATACTATAATTCGTGTTCTTCATAAATTTTTCTATCCATAAATGGTTTGATGATACTTTATAATCTTTCTTGGTTTGTTCGCTCATCTCTTTATTCTCTTCTACTAATGTTTCGATTGATGGTAATGGGTCCATCACCGTGAATAATCCATTCTCTAATTCCTTCTCTGTCTTGTCTGCTACTACTGAACGTTTTTCGTCGGGAATATCCACTGCTAATACGTCTTCCGTATCCGAATTGTCTAAGGTTTCTACATCCCCCAACATTATATCTTCTTTTATTTGTATGGGTTCGGGGTCTTCTTCATCATCACTATCTGACTCATTATTGTCCTCTATATTAGCATCTGTGGGTAACACTATGTCTTTCATCATGCCGATAATATAATCATCATCTACAAAGAATATCAGATTCCCATTATCGAGTATGAAATCACCATCTTCATCCAAACTATCAATAAATCGACTACTTTCTATTTCCACGATGCCGATTTTGTCTTTGATTGTATCGTCTATTATTAGGTACACTAAAAAATAAATTATATTATGTGCCGAATATGTGTGCTTTTCTTTTCCAAGCGCAATCTCTATTGGTACCGTAAAATTAGTTGCTTCATATCGTGTTGATGCATGTCCCATATCTTCTTCGTCAATCTGCTTACTTTCATTATAATTTATTTTGGTTGGATGTATTACTGACTTGACCATACGTATATCTATATTATATTATATTATTTTTAATTCGTTTATGTGAATTTTACAGTAACCTAAATATAGGTTGATTTTGTATATCAA
>Ga0233450_10001648_pt1 | contig 22969 bp, 28 predicted proteins | sample 011ome_30_FD_189956 | JGI IMG/M metagenome (GOLD analysis project Ga0233450, IMG submission 189956) | Coastal salt marsh microbial communities from the Groves Creek Marsh, Skidaway Island, Georgia - 011501CT (spades assembly) | ecosystem: Environmental > Aquatic > Marine > Intertidal zone >... | reverse complement strand
TGATAAAATCTTAAAGTACCATATTGAGCTTCGTCAAGTTTGTCCGAAAATTTTATCCCGACGCCACCAGTATTTGAATTTTTGAGTATATAAATTGAATCTGTTCCACCAACCACATGTAATCGCGCACTGGGACTCGCCACCCCGATGCCGACGTTTCCTGAAGTATCTATTGATATACCTTCTGTAAATCCACTAGGGAATAACTCATTTCCATTATTACTGGTATTTGCAATTTTAAAATTACTACCATTTATACCAATTGAATAATGTATTACTCCAGCATCATGGAATTTAATGCCAACACCATTTGTAAATGATTTACCTCCACCAACACCATCCCCAATCCGCATCCATGGTGCTCCTATATCTAAACCTAATGTATCTGTTGAATTCGCATTTGTACCGCCATCATATATTGACAGTTTAGCACCCGGGCTCGCCACCCCGATGCCGACGTTGCCGGCCGCTGTTATTCGCATTCTCTCAAGCATATTCGGGCCATCAGTAAAATCTTGAACACCTGTATAGAATATCGTCTGAAGAGCAGCGAGGACAAGCGCATTATTATTCGCAGTGTCAAAAGGCATTTGACCTGCACCAACAAGAGCTGTATTATATCCACCATCTGTTATGAATTCAATTCTCGGATTATCCGTTTCATTACTGTCATCCGTATCTGCCTCTATCTTTAGAACACAATCTCCAGAAGTTCCAGATGAAATATGTAATTGCGCAGTGGGACTCGTCACCCCGATGCCGACGTTGCCGCCGTCGACAAGGCGCATAATTTCAGTTTTTTGCTGGCTACCACCAATTTGCCCCAACTTCAAACCAGAAGCAACACTTTGTTCTAGGAACCCTTCCACGTACCCACCATATTCCCCACCAGATGTTCCTGCTAGTTGTATAGTCGTATTAGATTCACCTTCAATTGCGGTCTGACATGTAAGTTTTATTAACGTTGGGGTGGTAGACGCGTGATCCGCAATTTCGAGTTTGTTGTCAGGACTATTCGTCCCGATGCCGACGTTGCCGTTCTCCGTGTTCACGAAGAGGTTGGACGTCCCGACTTCCAGGTTCGAGCTGATAAGAAGGTTTTCATTGGCGTGGGACACGATGTTGGACGTCGTGAGGGTCCCTGTGATATTCATATTGGACTCTGCTCCACTGGGAGGTTCAATGGCGGCTGCGGTCAAGGTGTACCCCGAGGCCATCACCAGGTTGGAACTGATGGTCACAGGAGAGGCACCGACGATATTGGACGCCGTCAAGGTTCCGGTGATCCACGCGTTTCCCACGACGTGAAGGGGCTTCTCTGGGTTGGTCGTCCCGATGCCGACGTTGGACGTCTTGGAGATGACGAAGGTGTTCTGGTCGCCTACGGTGGACGTATTCTGGGGCGCCGTGATGAAGAAGTAGTTGTCCGTGGTGTTCTGGATGCCCATGTCGGTCACATAGGAGTCGTCCGGGCTCGCCACTGCACTTGGCTGAACCCTCAACCTGACCTGTCGGGAGTCGGTCGGAGGCGTCGCCATCCCGGAAACGTTACTGAAAATCTCGAAGGGGACCTGGGTGCTTAGGGAACCCCCTTCGACATTGCTGATGAACACATCGCCGACCACCTCGATCTCGTGGGTCACCGATGATCCGATACCGTCGTAGGTTGGCATCTTATTCTACTAGTTGGCTAGGAAAGATTTATTCACTCGGGTGGCGTGGGCCACTCAGGTTTGTTTGGATCCGTCGTATTGGCGGGGAGGTCCCTCAAGGCTTGGCGGTATGATTTCCATTCCTGAACCTTCTCCATTGAAATAGGTAAATCTGGAATAGATACAAACCAATCGCTCTGTTTTAGACGTAAATTCCTTTCAATTCTCAATTTATCCATGGAAGTATCAGGAAGTTCGTGTGTAGCAACTTCAATTTCGTTTGTTTCTGGATTTCTGCTTACCGAATAGTCGAAGCCACCCGGGACGACAATATGTTCCAATCTAGAAGAACGACTCGAAACATCATCGTCATTACCGTGGAATCTGTCTTCTATCGTCAACGTTTCAGGATTAACCGATATATACCAATTCATCAGTTACTTACGATGGAGAAATAAGAAATCCTGAAAAATACGTGTGGCTTCGATAAATCCAAATATTCGCATTAACATCAGATCTAATACCAATTGCTATTTGGTTATTTGCATTAAATTTATAGGTCATTGAGAATGAATTGGCTGAATGAGCCCCACATGTCAATATAAAATCATTCCCTCCAGGTTGCAAATCTTGCCAGCCTGCCGAACTACTGGATCTATATAAAAAAACAATTTGAGATGCAGTACCCAACAGATAAACTGTTGCTTGAAAACAGTATACACCGGTTACCGGAACTGTGAATATACCATTACTAGTATTATAGGCCGATCCTGTATTTTCGTTTGTGTGTTCAAGAATGAATGGTGTTAAAATTGGATATACAGTGTTGGCCTGCGACGAATAGGCAGAAAAACGAGTATTTTGACTTTTAATGACTCCGTTCACATCTAACTTGTGATTTGGACTCGCAATCCCGATGCCGACGTTGTTGTACTCACCATCTAAGCATAGTATATCTGTCCCGGAGGCTAACGTATTTGTTTTTGAATTAAAGATAAGTTTTCTCCTTCCAGAACCGGTACCAGCATCAATGTCCCCCAAAGAGATATCAAAACGAGCGATTGATGTTTCATGAAGATTTGTTGCGTGATTTGTTATTCGAATTGCCCCGAAGTCACTGGAAAGTGCACCACCATAATAACCCACTTCCAATTTTTGACCAGGATTCGTCGTCCCGATGCCGACGTTGCCGCCTTGCGCGATACTCATTCTCGCAGAACCTACTGTAAAGAATCTAAGACCACCATAACCTGACATATGACCAGTTGGACCACTGCCACCCGTACTAGCCCACTTAATCCCATAATGTGGCATATTTTCTACCGAGTTTGGTGCGGTAAAACTATCGTAGAGAGCGTGACCTACAGCACCTTGTAACTGAACGTCTCCACTAACATCCAACTTGTAACTCGGATTCGTCTTCCCGATGCCGACGTTGCCGGTCAATGTCTTAATGGCGGCTTCCTTCGCGACGAGATTCTGTGTAGCGAACACAGTACCCTTTCCATCTATAGGACTGTACCTAGGAGTGAATGGTAAAACAACCCCAGTCGTTGGGTTTTTGCGAATAGAGGCACCCGTTAGATACACTGTCCTACCCGAACTGTTGTTATCAATCCTAAAAAACATATTTATATTAGTTCCTGCAGTCAATGTTACTGAAACCTGATAAAAACGCCAAGTTCCGTCACCCACAACAGTAAATGAGCTTGCGGCACTACCAGTACCACCTGGATTAATGAAAAACTCCATAGCAACATCTTGGGTCGCGAGGGCCCATACACCGAACGTGAATACATCATCAATTGAACCCGTGAGACCAGGATAGAAGTCACCTGTAAATGATTCACCACCCCCAGTATTCTGAAACTTGCATATGACATCACCAGCAGTACCTGGTGGGGGGTCGTAGTCGGTGGAAGCTGTTACGGTACCATGTGCCGCACCCCTATCTATTAAAAGGGATTGTGTATCTACCCAATTATAGAGACCGATGAGTATTGTACCGTCACCCTCAGCCTTATCGAATACCATACCGTCTCCGCGTACATCCAGTCTCGCAGTTGATAATGGAGCATCCGTCCCGATGCCGACGTTGCCGTTCGCCGTGTTCACGAAGAGGTTGGACGTCCCGACTTCAAGGTTCGAGCTGATAAGAAGGTTTTCGTTGGCGTGGGCCACGATATTGGACGTGGTGATGGACCCGGTGACATTCACATCTGCCGATGAGGTTATGCCTGCCGCCGAAAGGGTTCCTGTAATGTCCACGGGTCCACCAACGACCAAGTTGGCCGTGGCTTCGATGTTGGAGACCGAGATGGTGCCACCCGATAGACGATTGCTGACAGTTAAGTTAGATGTCTCGATGTTGGACGTCGTGAGGGTCTTGTCTGAATCCATGGCAATGTTCGCCGACATTGTGACCGTGTCCGTGTGGAAGATTTTCGAGAGTGTGAGGATGCTGCCTTCTGTCACGAATACATTAGCCGACATCGTGAGCTGGTCCGAGTGGAAGATGTTGGAAACTGTCATTGTACCTATGCTCATGGGAGCGGCTACCGACATAGTCTCTGGTGATTCGATGGCGATCGAAGTGGCACTGATGGTAAGGGGGGAACCTCCGACGATGTCGGACGCCGTCAGGGTCTGGCACTTGAGATTTCCAGTTATAGTAACATTGTCGGTGTGAATCCACTCGTCGCTGGTCAGCGTCCCCGAAACGGTCAGGTCGCCCGGCACGGTCACGTTGGGGTTCGTCGGGACCGCCGAGAGCAGAGAACCGACCCTCAACTTGCCACCCTGGTATGCCCCAGATATGTTGACGTCGCTGGTCGCAGTCACCGAACCGATCACGTGCAGGTTGGCGGACGGCGTGTACGTTCCTATGCCAATTGCCGTGTTTGAGTTCGTTGTGATAATGCTGCTGTTCGGCACCCAGTTCGCGCCATTCCATGTGAGTATCTCGTTATTGATGGATCCCGCTGGAAGATTCCCGGCCGGAAACGCGTAGACCCATTCACCGGCTTCTGTGTAGATAAGGGTGTCGCCGGTGGTCGGCGTGTCGTCACCTGGAACGCCAAACTGCTTGGTGCTGGAATTGTTGACCAGTAGGCGGTAGGTGCCTGGGTCGGTGGTCCCTATGCCGACGTTGGACGTCTTGGAGATGACGAAGGTGTTCTGGTCTCCGACGTTGGACGTATTCTGGGGCGCCGTGATGAAAAAGTAGTCCTTGTCCGCCTCGCCGCGGATCCCAAAGTCCGTGACGTAGCTGTTGGACACGTCGGTCTCGCCGCAGTTCTGAACCCTCAAACGGAGCATGCGCGAATTAATGGCATTGTCGCCAGATGACCCAAAGTCACTGAAAATCTCTAGAGGAACTTGAGTGCTCAACGAGCCACCCTCAATGTCCTGTAGAAACATGTCACCCTCTAACTCGAGCTTGTGGGTGATGGTCTCGCCAATCCCGTCGTAGGTTGGCATCTTATTCTACTAGTTGGCTAGGAAAGATTTATTCACTCGGGTGGCGTGGGCCACTGCACCAGTCACATTTTGTGCGTTTTTGATTTAAAATAAATTCACTCGTAATATAAAATGGGGATCACAGTAAATGAGCCTTATTATCTTAAAAATGGCATGAGTGTCAATAGTTACTATGCGTGTCTAGACAATAAATCTTTAGAAATACACAAAAATGTGGAGAGGAACGTTTTGCGCTACAACAATGACACTCCTCCTCAGCTAGAGGAATACGACAAAGCTGAATACAACGTAAGTGCAAATTTTAACATCTATGTTTCAAAAGAGTCATATCTAAATGGAAAATCATCTATCGAAACCAAACCTATTGTATTGAAATATGATGAAGCTCCGACTGGAAATATTTACGCTCTAATCTATGCAAAGTTCAAGGAAGGTCTTACAGACTTTCAAGATGATCCATGATTTTCTTCGCTACAGTTTCATATGACATTTCGGACTTTACTCTTTTTGAAACTTCTTCGCTCGTTGTAGTTAGTTCACCCTTGTAAACTTTTTCAAGGGCATCTGTCATGTTATTTATACTAGGCATCACCCACCACGCACTTTGCATGTGATTGTAACTTACTTGGGCGGGTTCGGCGCATACACCGTGCCAACAATAGTCTTCCATGGCTCCAAATTTAGTGGCTACCACTGGCAACCCAAAGTATTGAGCCTCCAACTGAGATATTCCAAACCCTTCTGCACGCGAACCACATATATAGGCATCTGCAGACTTGTACATCTTTTGTAAAGTTACTTCATCAACAACGTATTCGGTATTTATAAACGATTCTCTTGGTATTTCAAGATCCATTGCCATCCCATCAATGTCATAAGCTCTTTGGGATCCCGTGTTTTCAAATTGAGAATGAATCCAAAGAATGGCATTTGGATACTTGTCCAGAAATTTATTGAATGTCGCCATCGTGGTGTCAAATGATTTTCTCCCAGTGGTTTCGTAGTTTCCAGCAACAGTCAGAATCAACCACTTGTTCATAGGAATTCCAAATTCATCCCTCAGTTGTTCCTTTGTGATGTAATCAGGAAGTTTCGTTCTGAAGTTCACCACATGAGGGATACACTTTTCTGAACGACCAACTTGTTTGATTACCAATTTTTCTGTAGAAGGACTTAGAGGTATTATATGGTCAAAGTGCTTTAAAACATGTTCAGTATATTTCTCTATGGGATCGTAGTGAATGGGGAGCCAGAAATGAGATCTACATTCGAATTTGTTCGCATCTGTAAACGAAAGAACATGAGGATCCATTATAAAAAATACATGATCCGATTTTGTAAGGAGAATCATTTCATTTATCTCTGAACATTTAACCTCTGAAGGAAGACTTATGTGCGGATTAAACATTAGGTGGACATTTGGGTTGTCCAAGAGACTTCGCGAGTAGGGATCTGATGTGTAGTCTCTAAATTCCGGAAAGGCATCGACTTCTTTGAAAGTCAATTGCCTGCCACCCCATATGTGCATGTTCCATGTTACAAGTGTGACCGTGTGTCCTCGATTCAAAATCATACGTGTAAGATGACGCAACTGTACGGCATACCCAGACTTTACTTTTTCAAACGGGGACGCGTTACTAACCAGAAGCACTCGCATTTTCCAATTCAGCGATTCTAGTTTTTAAATTAATAATCTCTTGATTCAGTTCCTGGATTGCCTTCATGGTATGTGGCACCAGTGTCGCGTAATCCAAAGTAGCCGCTTCCGTTCCCCATACACTCCAATCGACCGTAGGGTCATTTGGATCTTCTGGTGGCACGAATGAATCGATATCGCCCACGTCTTTGGGAATGTGTATTGCATGTCTCATCGAAGGTGCATATTTGTAAAGTTCTTGAGAGATGACACCCACACTTGGGGTCCATATGGTTTCGGCGTTCTCTGGATGAATACCATTGTCCTTTTCTTCAAACGTATATACATTCAAATTTGATATCTCGTTGATCGCGGAAGTGGACGCAAGTTGAATGTTCCGCTTCATGCGCCTGTCGGATGATGCGTAGTATGACACTTCTCCCGATACATCATAGTATCTTAAATACATAGGAAATGCGGCGTTTCGAAGTGGTTTTATGTAACAAGTATCTGTCGCTTGACTACTTAAAGTGTTTCCTGTTGCGTTTATTACTATTGAGTTAGCGTATTGTGACAAACTCCCAGCGCCATATCCAATCGCAATGCAGCTGGACCCTTGTGAAAACTGCCCGGCACGGTTTCCAATCGCAATGCCTTGGGACCCTTGTGAATGCCGCCCGGTGTTATATCCAATCGCAACGGCGTGGTCCGCTTGTGTCAAACTCCCGGAGGCATAACCAATCGCAATAGCGGCGGTCCCTTGTCCCTGATACCCGGCGCCAAATCCAATCGCAATGCATTGGGTCCCTTGTGTTATATACCCGGCAAGATTTCCAACCGCAATTCCTTGGGAATTTTGTGAATACTTCCCAGCGTTAGATCCAAGCGCAACAGAGTAGCTCCCTTGTGTTTCACTCCCGGCTCCATACCCAATCGCAATGCATCGGGTCCCTTGTGTTAACCTCCCGGCTTCGTTCCCAATCGCCAAACTATCCTCTGACAGTCTCATGCCATTGGACTCGTTGTCCACGAAGCTCAAACGGAACTCTGAGGTCCCGGTGTTGGCGACGATGTTGGACGTCGTGATGGTTCCTGCTACATTTAATTGTGTGGCCGAGGTTGTTCCATTGAGTACGGTATCTCCTTGAACCGTCAACGAGCCATTCACGGATGCATCGCCAGTTCCGGTGTTGGTGACGACCCCTCCGCTTATGGTCATGGCGTTGCTCAGGAACATGTTGTGTCCGCGGAAGGACTGATTGGTCTTAATGTCACCGGCGGACGTGAGAGAACCGGTTATGGTTAAATTGGGCTGGTAATAAAGATTGGAGGCGGGCGTGTCATTGAGACGCATGGCCCTCCCGTGATAGGAGTCACCTATGATCATGTTTTGGGTCACGCGAACGTTGCCGGACACGTTCAATCTCTCCACGGGCTGCGTGGATCCGATGCCGACATTTGTTCCCTCGACCACCACAGCGCTGTTCGCAGACCACTCCGAACCGTCCCAAGTGAGGATTTCTCCAGTTTGGGTACCGTCGGCGGGTCCAGCATTGTCGTAGACCCAACCATTTCCGTCATAAACAATGGTCTTTCCCTCGGCCAGTCCTGTGGTGTTATAGGGTACGCCAAATAGATTACTGGATCCATCCTTGACCAGGAACTTGTACTCGGCAGTGTCCGACGTGCCTACACCGAGATTAGAACTTATGTAGGTATTTCCATTGACAGTGAGGTTCGAGGTCTCGACGTTGGAGGCGCTCATGGTGCCTGTAATGCCCACAGGCCCGACGACATAGAGGTTAGAGGTATTGACGTTGGCCGAACTCAGGGTCCCGGTGATGCCCACAGGCCCGACGACATAGAGGTTAGAGGTGTCGACGTTGGCCGACGAGATAGTTCCACTTGAAACAATATTGCCTCGAACATCCAGACGTTCTTGTGGTAGAGTGGTACCAAGTCCCACGAACCCACCCTGGCCTGACAATCCACCTCCCGATATGAAAAAGGCACTTGTGTAATCGTCCAAAAAGTTCACGATGGCTTGTTCACCGGTCTGATTTACGATGAGGGCTGGACCCGTCCCGGCGTTGTCGATATTGATCTGATTGGTTCCAGTGGTGGTAGTTGTGATCGTAACAAAACCACCAGACACATACAGATTTCCATTGATCTGTGCGTCTTTACCGACTAGCAGCGTAGGTGCACTGACCGTATGGGATACTATTAGATTTCCTAAAATTTGTTGAGAATTTGTGACGGTGAGCTTCGAGGTCTGGATGTTGGAGGCGCTCAGGGTGCCTGTAATGCCCGCAGATCCAACGACATAGAGGTTAGAGGTATTGACGTTTGCCGAACTCAGGGTCCCGGTGATGTCCGCGGGTCCCGAAACATAAAGGTTAGAGGTGTTGACGCTGGCCGAACTCAGGGTGCCTGTAATGTCCGCAGGCCCAACGACATAGAGGTTAGAGGTGTTGACGTTGGCCGAACTCAGGGTGCCTGTGATGTCCGCAGGCCCAACGACATAAAGGTTAGAGGTGTTGACGCTGGCCGAACTCAGGGTGCCAGTGATATCCGCAGGCCCAACGACATAGAGGTTAGAGGTGTTGACGTTGGCCGAACTCAGGGTGCCTGTGATGTCTGCGGGTCCCGAAACATAAAGGTTAGAGGTGTTGACGTTTGAAGAGTTGACTGCACCCGTAGCGGTCAAGTTGGTACCTCTAATGTCACCGATAACGTCCAATTTCTTATTTGGTGTAGTTGTTCCTATGCCTACACTTGCCCCATCGACCACCACTGTGCTATTGGCTGACCACTCCGAACCGTCCCACGTGAGGATTTGACCAGTTTGGGTACCATCGGCGGGTCCAGCATTGTCGTAGACCCAACCACTTCCGTCATAAACAATGGTCTTTCCTTCCGCCAGTCCTGTGGTGTCATAAGGTACGCCAAATAGATTACTAGTTCCATACTTGACCAGTAACTTGTACTCGGCGGTATCGGTGGTTCCAATTCCGATATTAGAACTTATGTATATATTTCCAGTGGATGAGATGGTCGCTGCCTGAACAAAACCATCTACAGTGGCATCTCCGGTGATGGATGCGTCACCAATGACGGTCAAGTCGGTGATTGTGTCTGCTATAAGGTTGGACGTCGAAATAGTGGATGCCCAAATAGTACCAGTGGTTGTCAATCCTGTCGTGGTGATGGTTCCGGTCTTTGGATCGGACTTAAGTTCTTTGTTCGAAGTCAAGTTGAAGTTCCCGTCGCTCAACTGAATGGCTCCCTTCTTTCCTGAAGCGGAGGCACTTCCTCCTCCACCGCCAAGGTTGTTGTCTATGGAACTCATTTCCTACTAATTAAAGATATAAAAACCTTTTCAGTTACTAACGATGGACAAGTTTGATGCTCAAAACGAGAAGCACGTTCGGTGGCTCAAGGATTCTTTTGAGAAGATGGAGTATTACACTTCACCTGACTCGCAAAAGAATGGCAAGGAGTTTGTCAAGTTCGTAAACTCGAATCCCTTTGGTCTATCGATCACTGCCAGTAACGTGATGGACTGGCCCATGATTCATTCTATGATCGCCACCAAGTATGCCAAGGCGGTTCTCATCGGTCAAGCCTGGCTACCCTGATCTCATAGCCTGGAAACTTGTGTCCGACTTCTGAAAGGAAATCTTCCATAATTTGAGTTCCTTGGTTTGACATAAAATCCACGTAGATCATTTGTTCCTTGTGATCCACCTTGATGGGTAATTCAATACTTCGCATCCCATCAAAGTGGTAGGGGTTCACTGGTATCTTAATCGTGGTTGTCTCCATGTTTAGTTTACATTCCCACGTTAGTTTTAACCCTGTACCCTTTGTAGATCTTCCTTGCCTTCTTGACACATTCATCATGTAGGTCCCCGATGAAGTATCCGGACATCGTGACAATCACCATCTTTTCGTCATCGTCCACGTGGGCGTCAAAGTTTATGTTCCTAATGCCCTCGAACTCCAGGGGCGAAACTTCCATGGCGATTGTCTCGTGTCTCATACTTAAAAATAATATGACTTTTATTTTTAAATGCTCTACTACAGTTGCTTGTTCAGGAACGTGCCGTCGTATATGTTCAATAAGCGTACCGAACTGAAAAGACCCACAAAACGGATGATTGAAAATCCTCACAAGTACGTCCACGACTGGATGGAACACGAAGAGCTCTATTCTCGTCTTCACGATCAGCGGGTTCGTGAACAAGAGAACAAACTGGATGCCATGGAGCTGTTCTGTAAGGAAGAACCCCATGCTCTAGAGTGTAGGATATATGATGTTTAGTGCTGAGCCAATGACATAGCGAACGGATTATTGTCCAGTTGCTTGACGGCAAGGCCAAGGTTGTTTGTCCTGAAATCTGCATTTCCCTTGTAGGCATTGTTGTTCTGCTTCCAAGTGATATCGTAATTTTGGGCGATGGACTGGTTGCCGGCACCTCCCTCGATAACGGTCGATGCGCTGTCACGGGTCTTGGTGGTGGCACCCTGAGCCTGGGTGGCATTCCCGCGGACGTTCATGCGACCACCTGGAGGTGTGTAACCCTTGTTGCCACGGTCGGCGGGACGCAGGAGGATGGCATTCTGAGTGTTCTGGTAGGCTCCCTCGAATGAGTGAATCCCAGGAGCCGCCACGTCGTTGACGCGCGTCAGGAAGTTTGCCTTGTTGCGCGTGGGTATGTCCTGATTTGTCGCGGAAGAGACAAAACGTTTTGGTGCACCAAACTCGAGACCGTCCATGCGGGTCGAGGTTTCCGAGCGAACGGTGGGGCGCATGGTCTTCACGTACCGTTCACGTTCACGCATCCCAGTGAGCATGCCACCCTGTCCCTGTGCGCGACCCCTCTCCAAAGGACGTTTGTCCTCGCCGCCCAAAAGTTGGTAGGTCTTCTGTGGGCGATTTTGGGTGACTGTAAGACGCTCCGTTCCGAGGTCAACAAAGTCCTTGGCGGGACCAGACCTGCCAGGAAGCGTGGTGAGCTTGTAGGCGCCGACGTTGTTGGGCATCACCCTGAACTGCTGCTGGAATCCACCATAGGCAGGAACATTGGCCGGTACGCCAAGGCCGGGACCAACGAACCTTCGCTCGGCGGACGACAGATTGTTCATGCGACTCGAAACATTCTGGCGGTCATACAGATTGTATACGGGCTGACCAAAAGGGAACTGTGCATTGGGTGCCGTGTCCTGAAGGGTCGCCACGACCTCCTTCTTCGGGTTGATGATACCACCCATCGGGTTATTCGGATTGAATGTTCCCGTGAACAGATCTGTCACGGCAGTCAAATCCTGTGTGGGTGTATTAATGTTCCTGGCGAAGTGGGGCAATTGTTGTGTCTCTCGGTTCGGAATGGGTGCTGGAGTAAAACCTTCTTTGCGGTCACTGCTGGCGATTTGACGTCCCGCCACAGCAATCCCTAACAAGGCCACAAGACTCAATGGGTCCATATTAAAACTAGAGTAGATTTTAAAAATTACTTATACCTGCGATCAAAAAGAACATTCTGGACATCGGCCCGACTGCTCGTGGGATCCCATGAACGGGTTCGGAGCGGCACCGAGCAGGACATGTCCTTCGAAGGGAAGTCATACTCGCGCCCCTGATAACCCTTCTTGAAGAACGTGCTAGACTGGGGACGAAGCATGTCCTCGACCAAAATCAAGTTTCCTGGAGCCCCCTTGCCGGCCATGTATGGGGACGTACCGTAGAGGGGCGTCGAGGCACGACCCGAACCGGCGTAATTGAGATTGCTGATCACCGGAGGCGCCATCACATGATCGTAGGCGCAGTCCACTGGCAGACTCTCGGTATCCAAAAGGACCTTTGATGTATTGAGCTGATAAGCCATATTACTATCACTTGAGATTTTAACTAGTGGTTCCACCGAAAGTACCTCTGAGCTGCTGAAGTTCGGGCATCCTGGACTGACCAAACATTGAAGCGTCGTTGGGGTAGCACGCGTCGCCATTATCCCTGCACACCTTGTTCATCATTGGACCGTAGGCGGCACGAAGAAAGGCACTCTGGTCATTGGGGATGGTCGTGGACGGCATGCTGTAAAAGGCACGGAAGGCTTGATTGCGACTGGAATAGACGTCCGCCTGATCTGTTGGGGTTCCCTCGTTCAAGAAAGCCTTGACCTTGTCCTTGACGGTAGGATAGTAGCATGCAGCCGCTCGTTTCGGGTTGTCGGTGTAGTCCGAGAGAAGCACGTTGGCCATCGGATTTTCCTTGGTCGGTTGTTCGCACTTCTGGCCTGGAGTGGTCACATTGAATCGGGCGCCCTCATTTTCGAACGAGGCGGGTCGCATGGCCTCCTTGATTCCGCCCGCCAGGAACATGGACGCCATCACCATAATAACCGTGAGACCCAGGTAAATGACCCTGATGTCGCGATTAATCACATAAAGGATCGCCATGGTGTAGAGGATGAATCGCGTGGCGGCGTTGAGCCTCTCCACGGGTGTCTGCTTAGCCAAAGGCCAAAAGATCAGCACCTTGTTCTTGGCAAACAAGTGCGATGGATTTCTAAACCACGGTTGTTCCATTCTTATTTATTGACTAGTTATTTTTTTCAAACATCTTTGACAGGTTGCCCATCATCGGTCCAAGTGCCTGCATGATCTTGTTCTCATCGAGGCCACCCTGACCGTCGCCGAACTGCTCTTCGACCTTGGACGTCATCTCTTCCATAATCTCGGGCTTCATCAGGTTTCCGAGCAATCCGGCCAAAGGATTCTCCTGTCCATTTGGCCCCTGGGGTGCAAACAACTGGTTGATTTTCTCTGGCGAAAAGTCCATATTCGTTTGACGGGACGCCTGAATCTCCTCCTCACCGACATTGTTTCCTAGAACGTAGAGCCCCTGGACATACTGCCAGATCGCCGAACGGCTGTTGTCCGAAAGTTCAGACTTCCACATGGACTCGAGGTCGAGCGTCTTCAAAATACCGTAACTACGTGAAAGTTCCTCGAAAATACGTTCGTCCTGATTTCGAATCAAGTCCTCGTGGGGCTTTACATTCTTCATAAACGTTTCCAGGCAGACACCGGGATCCTTCTTGATCAGCATGCTGACCGTATTCTTATAGGTCTTGACAATGGTGTTCTCTGGGAACGTGTGAGCCAGCTCATCCACAAACTGCAAAAGAAGCTCGTTAAATGTATCTACACTGGCCATAGTATTATTTAATTAGACTAAAATATTTAACTACATACCGCGACTAACTTCCGGGAAGGGAGTCTCGTAGATCTCTTCACGCTGAGAGATGCCGAGGTATACGATCATGCCAACCAGGATGGCATTCAGAATCGCCGGTTTGATCATGTCGGCATTCCTTGGAGGCGCCTCGCGGTTGAGACGTGCCACCAATTGAATATAGCCCATTGTGACGATCGCGCCGATCAGTGCGGCAATAAGAGGGTTCTTGAGAGAATCACTTATCATTATTAACTAAAGTAGATTTTAGTATGTTTAACGGTTCGCACTGGGATTTATGGAAAAATCTTCTTCTTCGGACGTCGGTGGCATCGGCGCCCTTCTCATAATTTTGTCATTGAATGTGAAACTCTTGGTCTCTTCCTGAGGCGCCACGGGCATCGGCAACGAAGGCTCGGCGGGCTCGGCAGGATCCATGGGCTCCATGGGCTCCATGGGCTCCGTGGGCTCCGCGGATTCCTCTGTCATTTCTGGGTCTTCTTCCACGGGCAACTCGCCGCCGCCAGGGAACATTTCTGACTCGGGTTCCGGTTCCGGTTCCGGTTCAATGGGTTCGCCATTCATCACGTCCACCGCATTCTTGTTAAGGTAGGTCTTGAGGATCTGATTGATCGGAAGCATCTCCTTGACCGTCTCCTCGACCACCCCGTCCATTCGCTTGAGCAGGTCCTTGCGCCTGTCATTCCTGCTGACCACCTCCTGATAGATGTAGGGATCCTCGTAGATTCGCTTGGCGACGTTGGTGTAGACGCCCAACACGAACACGTCGTTGGTGGGAATCTTGAGTGACACCTTCCTGGAATCCTTGGAGAGCCTGACCGACGAAATGATCTTGACCGTGGCCACGAAGCACGCCGCCGTCATCTCGTCCAGGCATCCACCGCATCGATCCACGCACTTGCCGACCTCGGTGTCGATCTGGTAGTTGTTCCACTGGGGGATCTTGGCGAGTTTCTCCTGAAACATTTTGAGCGTATTACGTCCCTGGGTCTCCACCTTGGAATCGGCGTAGAGCGAGTCCATGCAGTCCAGTGCACTCGGGAGAATCGTGGACGAAAGTTGATTCAAAAGTTCTTTCTTGGCTTCCACAAGAACATTAAGGTTATTGTCCATAGTTACTGATAAAACGTATTTAATTCAGCGATATTTGTCCGCGGCCTTTTTGAGGTTTGCCAGGGATGCGAACTCGTTCTCCGGTTCCTTGGGCTTGGGGGTTTTCGTCACCTTCTTGGAAGACTTTGGATACCACGAAACAAACAACTGTCCGTTTTCGTACAGCTGGGTGAAGAACCCACCGTTGATGAACTGGCGCTCGACATACTGGGCTGCCTTGTTCAGGTCAAACGAAGGAAATCCTATAAGGAACGAAGGCACCTGAACCCAAGTTTCGTGAAGTCCCAGGTCGGCGACTTGCCTAACCTTGGTGCTGGCGCGTTCGTAAAGCTCCGTATAGAGTCTCTTTTTTAGTTCTCTCTTTCTGTGGTCGATCTGTTGTACCTCGTCCACCCGTAGAGGCATTGTCTACTAGTTCTTGAGTTTTTACTAACGAAGATAGGGCGTATCCGGATTACAACCCATAATTTTCATCATAATCGTTAGCCACTATTTGATCAATGGTATTGAGGTATCGCTGATCATCGCCGTCGCCCCACTTTTCCTTGATGGCCTTGTCGACGAGTGTCAGGGCGCTCTTGTTGGGCATGATGGCATTGGCGATCGTGTCATAGGGCATCCATTCTCCCACCTGAAGTTGATCCTGGAAAGCCTTGAGCTTGTTGCCGTCATTTAGAGGCTGACTGGTGATGCCCTGAATCTTGATGCCCGTCTCGTCGCCGATGGCGATCACGTCCACCTCGGTTCCGTAGAATCGCTCGGTCTCGAGCAAAAGGAAGCGACAGCGGTAGGTCGCGGGAATATTGTCAGGTACCGTGGCATAGTCCTGGTCGCGCTTGATTTGTTCAAGATAGTTTATCAATGCGGTCCGAGCCAAGTGTTCCTGTTCGGTTCCGTCTCCGTTCCTGGTGATTACGGCGTCATTGTCACGAGCCTTAAGAAACTTGACATAGGCATCGTAAACGTCAGGACGCTTCTGTTTGAGTTCCTTGATCTTTTCAGGAGAGTCAAAGACTTGGATGAACACAGTCTCGATGGGGAACATTTTGAGACCCTTGGTTCTGAAGATCTCTTCGGTGGTGGCGTCCAAAATCTTCTTAATCATCATTGCCTTCACGGCCACGTCCTCTACTGGGTTTCCTGTTATCTCGAGATTGCCCTCTGTAATCACGCCTGAGACGGCAGGGCGGAATCCGGCAAATCCACGATCCCACCTGAGACCCTCGCGGTTCATGAAGAGGTAGCCCACAATCGCGACCACCAGTACGATGAGAAATATAGTCTGCATACGCATCTTATATACTGGTGCGAAATTATATCCCCTGATAAATTCACCGACGTTTGTAAGTAAGCATGTTTGCGATCATGTTGTATAGTCCTAGGTGCCAACACTGTCTTGAGATATTCAAACTGTTGGATCAGTGTCCCGTGAAGGATCAAATAGAGTACCAAAACATTCACGAAGAACCCATTCCAGAAGATTACCGCAAGGTGCTTACCCACGTGCCTGCACTTATCACAAAGGACGGGAGACCCTTGATGGGGCCGGAGGTCAAGCAGTGGGTTCTTTCAATGATGCCAGCCGAAGTGGAATCCTTTGATCATTCGGCTTTTGCTTCGTTTGATGGAAATCCCAGTTCGGCACCCGGTCTTTTTGATTTGGAATCCTATGGCGCTCCATTGGCACCTCCGATGACCCCCGAATTGGAAGCCAAGATAAACAAGAAAACCACCAACTGAAAAAAGAATGATTACCAGTCACGAAGAAGTCCCGAGATCTCTCGGCAACGTCTATTCCTACAAACAAGGCTACTCGTCGTGGAAGGAGTTTATCAAGGAACGCGGCGAAGCCGGTTTCAACCAATTTCTTGAAGACCTTTATGGTTTAAAGAAGACGCACCCTAAATCTAGTAAATGTTCTTGAAAACGATTCAAGCATCTGCATTTAAAAACATCTTTGAGGTCTTGAAAGACATCCTCAACGATGTTAATGTATCTTTTAGCAAAAAGGGGATTCATATGCTAACCCTGGACAATGCTCGCACCGCAATGGTGGAACTCTTTTTGGACGCCAATCAATTCGAGGAATATTCGTGCGAAAATGAGATTATCGTTGGAATTAACACTACCAATGTTTTCAGAGTATTAAAGTCCGTCACGACCAATGATGTGTTGGTAATGAAAATTAAGGAGAACCACGTGCTCAACATTTCCATAGAGAATAGTGGAAAGAAGAGTCGGAGTCACTTTAATTTGCGCCTTCTGGATATCAACGATGAAATGTTCGATGCACCCAACTTGCCCGTGATCAGCATCACAACCTTTCAGACCGTGGACTTTCAGAGACTTTGCAGGGATATTTCCCATATTGGTTCCGAGTTGTCCATAGAGCGCTCCTATAAAAAGGTGGGCTTTCGGTGCATAGGAGACTTTGCTGAACAGTATACTGAATATGACATAGATTCGGATACCACCAAGTTCGAGTCGATGAAAGATACGTTTTCATTAAAGTATCTCAATTTATTCACCAAGGCTACATCAATGTGTTCCAATATGAAACTTCTCCACCACGGAGAGGAGATGCCTCTCGTCCTGGAGTACAAGGTTACTTCACTAGGCGAACTCAGATTCTACCTGGCACCAAAGTCTGAGGAGTGAGTTCTTCGTTCTTGTCGATGACAACCTTCTTACCAAACATGTAGACGTGCCACTCATCGGGCACCTCCTCGTTTGCGTCAAATAGATCCTTCATATGGATGCCTTTGACGTTGTGAAAGTCCGACCTAGGACCCGCGTAGCGAAGAAATCGTGCCGTGTCCCACATTTTTACTTCGCCATTCTCCATGACAGCTTCAACTTTTTGAATCATGATGGGTCCCTTCATTCCCTCGGATTCTTCGACATATTGAACCCTTCGCATGGGATCCCTGGTCACCAACGAATAAGGAGAACCACGGTAGGTGTACTCCTGCTCGTAACGAATATTCTCGACACATTCGGGCTTCTTCCTCCTCAGCACGTAAATAGCATCCCTGAAATCGGGGTAGTAACATGTGGTATAGGTCTGTCCTGAGTTCATCAAAGGCCATCCTTCCATGATCCTCTTCCACTCTGACGATGGAAACAAACAATCCTTTTTGGTGTTGATATCGTATATCATCTTCAAAGGCATTGTGATTCGATAAGGATTCTCGTCATACCACCATCCCACAAACTTGACAAGTAAATTATACATTTAAAGTTATAGTGACATTTTTCTTTAAATGAGTTTACTCGAGAGGTATCATGCCAAGATAAAGGAATATGAAAATGAACCCCAGACACTTCATGACTATATCACCATGGCAGCACCATTCATACACAGATACCACGAGGAAAATTGCAGACGTGACATATTTTTGGAATACATGCGCGTCGTGGAAAAAGACGTAACAATGGTGAATGATACAGATTTTATTGACAACAATGTTATTCAAGTCGATAATTGTAAAAAATGCAACTCAACAAATGTTTATGAAAATGATATTGATGGAGAAATTGTGTGTCAGGACTGTGGTGCATGCGAAAAATATATAGCCACCAGACTTTCCTATCAGGATGAACAGGACATTTCAAAGAATACTCAATACTCATACAAAAGACAAAACCACTTCAATGAATGGGTTCAACAATTTCAGGGTAAGGAGACGGCAAATATCCCAGATGAACTGATAGAACAATTGCGCTACGAACTCAAGAAACAGAGGGTCGAACAGGTTTCCAAGATCACCCACGCCAAGGTCAGGGGACTGCTGAAGAAGTTGCGTCAGAACAAATATTACGAACACATTCCCTATATCGCCAACATTCTCACTGGAGTGAGACCACCGGAGATGCCACCTGCCCTGGAGGAACGCCTCAGACTGATGTTCAATGAGATCCAGGAACCCTTTGACCAGGTGTGTCCCAAGGACCGCAAGAACTTTTTGAGCTACCCCTACGTTCTCTACAAGTTTTGCGAACTGCTTGGCGAGGACCAGTACCTCCCCTATTTTCCACTCCTGAAGTCCAAGGAGAAACTCACTCAACAGGATGTCATATGGAAGGACATGTGCAAGATACTCAAGTGGGAATTTATTCAAACCGTATAATAAGTAAGGATGTCGTCCTACATGAGACTGAATGACGGGGTTTCCCTCAATAAGATCAACCCTTATGCCGACCCGATGAATTTCACGCCTGGCGTTCCTCTCGGTGGTGCCTACAAGACGATTTACGCGCCATCCAGTGAACCCCAGGTGGCGCTCGTGAACGCGGTTCGCCCCACGGGAGATGCTCTCGGCGGACCTCTCGATACCCAGATGGCAGAACCGAGTCCGGGTTGCGAGAAGACCATCGCCGCTGGGTGGAGAACCCCCTACTACTGCACTCCCGGTTCTCAGGACTATCCCCTGAACCGGGAACCCGTACCGGAGCGCAACTATTCACTGCCTCCCTGGAACAACGTGCCCAAGGCGAACAACGACTCCATCCTCATGAAGACCGAGGGGATGATGGGCATCGCCAACGCTGCCAGCATGGCTGGTGGAACAGCAGCCCTAATCATTCTTGCCATCAGCGCGATAACCGTATTTAAAGTTTTGTAATTTTGTCACCCTCGATTTTAGGGTTTTGTTTTTCTATTGTATCCCTCTCGGACTGAATTTTATTCAGGATACCTGAACACTCGTGAGACTCCAGTTGGATACAAGAGGTGCACAGAGACGTGTGATCGCAGTAAGCACATGGAACACAGATCACATTCTTCTTCTTACAGTGACCACATCTCATATTAAAGAAGTGGCGCGTTTTACTTTTAAATATGGAAGCTAGAAACTTTCGAACCTTTCTCGGAAACATCATCAAGGCGCATGATGAGATCCAAGGACCTAAGCCAACATTGCCCAGGGTATCCACGATGACGGTCATGGGAGGAAGGGATGGCATCGTGACCCCTCTCGCAACCTTCAAGGAGAAGTTCGCCGATGGAACCGGTGGCTGGAACATGGGCTCGAACCACTTTAACAACTCACTGACACTATCAAAGGATGTCGGCGAAACCAAAAAGCGCTCGGTCAAGTTGTTTCCCAACGGGAAAATTCACGTTACAGGATCATCTACACCCATGGAAGGACTGGACATCATCCAGGATATTCAAAAAATAGTAGATGAGGTCTTTCCTGAGACCACCAACAGTCCCGTGTCACCCATGGAAACGCAGATGATCAATGCAACGTTCCGTCTTCCCCACGGCATCGATCAACTGGCTTTGCTGGAACTTTACAAAAAACATCAAAAGTATGTGAAGAAAGTGTCTCTCAATCCAGAGACCTACTCGGCAGTGAAAGCCAAGATGTTCAACATGACGGTCAGTGTTTTTAAAACGGGTAGCATCGTGATGTCAGGAGCCAAGAACTTCAAGGATATCGCCATGGCATACAGGTTCTTGATCAGTGTTCTTTACGATCCACAGGTCAAGGGAAATGCCATCGATATCAAACTAAAGAATGATATCCTCGTTCATCAGTGTGAACGTTTTCATCAGAGGATCAGGGATTTTTATCTACTGAATAAGTAAAAGATGTCTCAGCGTCTTGGTATGGCCGATGGTCGCGCCTTCACGATTTACACCTCGAACCAGCTTCTCAACGATCGGATCATGTCCGACAATGGTATTGCGTATCCTCTCAACTACCAGTACCGCCAGCTGATCTCCAAGATGGGCCCCGAACTGCTCAAGCCCGTCACCGAACTGCAGCGCGTGGGTCAGGTACCCGCCAACAGCATCACCCGGTGCTTCTCGGCCGACGTCCCGCTGCTCAAGGTTCCCAAGACCAACTAAGTTTAGTTAAAGAAGTAACACCTTGAAATTCCATTATGGACTACGTAAAGCAATTTCAAGATGCATGTGCCGCTATGAAGAGGGACGGAACGCTCACCCAGGAGAGGATGACCGTCGCCTGGCTCATGTTTATGCCCAAGGATCAGGCTGAAAAGGCGATGAAACTTTCTAGTTCGCGTAAAGCAGACCGCCCATCCCGTTCTGGACCCTGAGGATGTTGTAGTTGACCGCGTAGATCGCACCGTTGATGGTGGAATCGGGCAGACGAAGTATCGCTGAGTCCATGCGTGAGAAGTTGCAGGCACCTGTGGGCTGAAGCTTGGAGGCATCCAGACAGAAGGGGATCATCAACTTGACACTTTCGAACCCTATATCCGGTTCGCCACTGTTCACGCCAAACTGTGTGTGGTGATAAGTCGACACCTGGTTGTAGTGAGGCGTCGCCGGCTTCTTCTCGCCGACGTCCACGCCGTTGAGCTGGAGAAGGACATCGTTAGTTGCGTTAAAGTTGCTTCCAGTAGAAGCAATGAACTTGACAGGGTGATTGAACGTGAGATCCGCAGTCTTGGTACCGGGCACCGGGATACGCTGGACCTGGTGGATGAGCATGTCCATGGGTCGTTCGGCCATTGACCGGCGCTCATCGGTATCGAGGTAGATGTAACGAGCCCACGCCTGCATTGTGTTGGACACACTGGAACCCCAGTAGATTCGAATCTCCACATCGTGATACTGGAGTGCAATCAGGGGAAGCGCCGACTGCCAGTTCTCACAGAACCAGAACTTGAAAGGATAAAAAAAGGCATTTGGTTCGGAACCACCTGGACCTGGACCGTAGATACTCTTGGAAAACGAGTTCGCCATGATGTCCGTGTGAATGTTTGCCGAATACTCGTAGTGCTGAGTGTCAATAAGCTGACCTCCGATGTAAAGCTCGACCTTATCAACAGAGGTACTCCAGTTAATGTTTGATGATGTGCCGGAGGCATCATTAACCAAATAAATATACGAAAGCATGTCACCCTTGCGCTCGAAGCGGATCGACGAGAGACCGTTGGCCGCCGGGGTGTTCTGAATCACCTGACGCTCAACCACACTGGAGAAGTTCGTGTGACGCTTGTAGGATGACTGGAAGAAAGAAACTTCCGGGTTGCCAACCAGGTGCGTATCCTGAGCACCGACCGCCACGAGTTGCGTAATACCACCCGACATATTTCAGTTATTACTATTGGACAATAAAATATTAACGAATTATAAGACGTGCGACCACCCGAGATATGTGAATCACCGACTCGCCAAAACGGTCATGGTCATTTTCCATAGAGAAACTGGAACCTACCCAGAATTTCTGTATGGAGAGCTTATTCAAAAACTTTCCGATTTTACCATCCACCGAGGACCTCCTAGAGTCAGGTTCTACCATGAGGGGGTTCCTCATGTGTGGGTGTGTTCTAGGTGTGGGGACCTGATCGAATGCGGCGAAGAATCATCCTGGACTGACTGATCTCCCACCACACCTCGACCTGTTCGCCGACCTTGTAATCCATGATGGGCTTGAGGTCGTCACATTGAATTTTGTACGGTCTTCCGTATCGCCATGGTATCTTCAACTGAATGTTGTCCACTTGAATATACCGTCTGCCTGACTCCGCTTCGTAAAGGGACTTTGTGATCTTTCCGGCGAGTGGATTAGAGTACATACCTTTCCCTACAGGCGCGATAAATCTTTAAGGTCTTGCCGCTGAGCCTGCACTCCCTGGGGACCACGCGGATCACCGACCTGAGTCTCTTCTGACCATTCACGCAACCGTGCTGCTTCTCGTTGTCCACGTGGGCTTGCGCCACGAACTGCTCGTATATCGCCTTGACCTGCGAAAAACTGGGACGGTCCGTCTTGCCGATGCGCCGGTTGACCGCGTCGTGGATGTTGTAGAGCCACCGGGTCAGGGTCTTCCTGGACGCAAAGT
>Ga0233450_10001644_pt1 | contig 23003 bp, 19 predicted proteins | sample 011ome_30_FD_189956 | JGI IMG/M metagenome (GOLD analysis project Ga0233450, IMG submission 189956) | Coastal salt marsh microbial communities from the Groves Creek Marsh, Skidaway Island, Georgia - 011501CT (spades assembly) | ecosystem: Environmental > Aquatic > Marine > Intertidal zone >... | reverse complement strand
AATTTTATTATTTGTTGCTGCTTTAGGAGCTGGAACAATGTCATCTTGTAAAAAATCAAACAAGGGGAAATTATCAGGAGAATGGACTGTTGCATCGCTTAGCGAAACAAACACTAATACTTCAGGAAATCCATCAACAACAAGTACAACGGTTATCTCAAGTACTGATGGTGCTGCTATTTCTTTAGTTTCTTCTTCTACTGCTGCTAATTCAACAACTTCTACGATGAATGGTACTGTTAATGCCGCTACATGGACAATTGAAAAAGATGGTACTTGGTCAATGACTATGGATGTTACTTTTTCTGGGTCAGAAACAGGATATACTTGGACTCAATCTCAAGTAGAAACTACTTCTGGAACTTGGTCTTTCGTTGGAAAAGACAAATCTGCTGATTTCAAAAGAAATGATAGAGTTATCTTCAACACTTTAACGAGTGCATCATCATATTCTGATAGTTACACAGTAACTGGAGGTTCTGCTGTTACATCTGTATCTTCTGATTCGTATAGCTGGGCTACTGGAGAGAACCAAGCAACTTATGTTATTACAGAAAGCAAGAAAAAAGAGCTTACTTTAACTCAGGAAGGTTCTTCTACATGGTCGGATACGGATGCGGGTGGAACTACTTCAGGTTCTTCTACCTCAATGTCTACAATTACATTGACTCAAGATTAGAAAGTACATAATTACTTTAAAAGGGCTATTTCGTTAGAAATAGCCCTTTTTTTATTCCTAATAATAATTAAATTCCATAATCAAAAGGGTGTATTTTATTGTGATTACTCGAATCTATGATGAAAGTTCTAGGGTACAAAAAAATAGACATTAAAATATTTCCAAGCTTAATCACTTCTTCTGCTGATGATTAGTTTTTCAAAATGAATAATATTTTTACTACGTTTGCATCCGAATTAAAAAATCATAAAAAACAAAAAAATGAAAAAAACATTAATTTTATTATTTGTTGCTGCTTTAGGAGCTGGAACAATGTCGTCATGTAGTAAGTCTAATAAAGGTAAGCTTTCAGGAGAATGGACTCTTTCTTCAATGACTGTTACAGATACTGATACTTATGGTAATCCATCAGTAACAGATACTGATATAACTACTTTAGATGGCTCTGCTGTTACAATCGTTAGTTCCTCTACCGACGGTTCAGCTACATCAACTATAAATGGTACTGTTGCTACGGCTACTTGGACAATTGAGAAAGACGGTACGTGGACAAGAACTACGGATATGACTTATACAATTACAGAGCCTACATATTCTTACACTGCTCAAAGTGTAAATACTGAATCAGGAACTTGGTCTTTCATTGGAAAGAATAAAACAGCTGAATTAGGTAAAAATGAAAGAGTTGCTATGAGTTCATTATCTTCTACAACTACAAGTACAGCTACTTATACGGCTGGCGGAATTTCTTCTACTGATACCACTACAGATACAGATACTTACGCAGAAGGTGAAAATGTTGAAACATTCTTAATTGTTGAAAGCAAAAGCAAAGAGTTGAGCTTGTCTCAAGTGGGAGCTTCTTCTTACACTTCTACTGACTCAAATGGAACGACTACATCTTCTTCAACGTCAAATACTGCTATTGTTTTGATCCAAGAATAAGATTAATTTAATTTTAGAAAGGGCTATTTCGGTAGAAATAGCCCTTTTTTTATTCCTGATAATAATTACTTTCTACAATCCACAAGAGTTTATTTTATTGGGGCTACTCCAATCAATGATGAAAGTTTTAGGGCACAAAAAAGAGACATCTAATTAAGGTTGTCTCTTTTTTAAGTTAACTATTTAAATTTTACTTATCTGGTTGATAGCATCAGTTTATTTATAGCAGCCGCTTCATTTATTAATCGGAAGTATTCTGCTATATTTCCTAGTTTCATCATTTCTTTTGCTAATGATTTTATTGCCTCGTATTTAATTTTTAATTCGTTCATTTTAGTAGGTTTTAATATTATAATATACCTCCATCCAAGTTGCGTGCCAAACTTATTTTATTTTTGAAATAGGGTTTTTTACTCCCTCATGTTTAGTTAGTTCCATTTTAATAGAACCAACCAGTATATTAGCCTTTGCTAACAGCGGAATTTTGTTTTCATCGTCAGAAATCCATACTTGTAAATCTTCTTCCGTTTTGAAAATTCTTCCTGTTTGAACTACTGGGCAAAACTTAATGCACTTGTATTTTCCTTTTCTAATTTTAATAGTTTCCTTTCCTAAGTATTTTATTTTTAATGGAAAAATCTCTCCATCCATAAATGTGTTAAATTCAAACAGATCACCAATTTTAGCGTCGGAAAAATCCAACGTTCTTGCATAGTAGTAGGAAGATATCATGTCTTGGATATTATAAGGAACATCAAATTTTTTCTTTCCATCACTCACTTCTTTTTTGTGTTGGTAGAAAGTGTAGTCCTGGCTTATTTCATAGCCTCCTTCATGCACTCTACGAATAAACATCCAAGGGAACATCCCCTCAGCATCTAAATAGGTTTCATATCTATCTTGAACTTTAAAAAACCAATTAAACGCACCTAAACTTTTTCCTTTACCAACGGCATGAACTAATTTTCTTCCGTTTACCTTTTTATCACATTCTTCTACTTCGAGTGTAGCTCTTCCGGCATCTATAAATCCATAATGAAGCACGTAGGTAAGTTTTTCTCCAACCGCAAAAGAATTGTTGACTATTTTTCGAAATTTGAAAGCCGATGCATTATTTTGTAGTGAGTATACCCCTTGAGAAGCACTTAGCGTCCCAAAAATAAAGAAGGATATTGCAATAAGGGTTATGTTTTTCATGCCTGTATTTTAATAGGTTACTATAAATAAAAGCAATAAGCATGCCGAATAAATGTGTAAAATGCTGCGAATGCGCTATAGCAAACTAGCACCATAAACTTTCAAATGGTCTTTTTTAGTTTTTAAAGCCCACCAATACTGCAACACATCCTTGGTATTCAATATCGTGCGTGTTGTCAGATTCAGGGACCGCAACAGAAATAACAAGTTGCTGGCTTGATTCGACTTTAAAGTCAAATACTTTACTATCGGAATTTTTACTGTCAAAAATCAAGTTTCTTTCTATATCACTAACTTGATAACTAACATCCCCTAATTGTTCTTCAGCACAAACGACAAGTCTATATTGCTGTTCACTGTAGAAAGTAAGCATAATGTCGGCACTGTCACCAGGGAATAATACAGCACTGTTCATCTGTCCATTGTGAATATATGGTTCTACTAGCGGGCGACCCGTTTTCTTTGTAAACCCTCTACATTGCCCATTTATTCCAATAGGTATCAATACTGATAATAAAATTATAAGGCTTAAATTTTTCATGATTATTAGTTAATAATGTCTATTCTAATTTCTGCAATCTTTGCTGTAATTTCCTCTAATACGGCATCATTCATGCCAAGCTCAATACTTCCTCCAATTATAGTTACACCGTTTTCATCTTTGTGATTTTCTCCCATAGTTTTGACCTCAGTGATTTTTTTAAAAATAACATCTAATTCTTGTAGCTCCTCCAAAATGTCTTGGCTGATGTCATCTTCTTCATAAGAATGAAGCAGTCCGATGAGATTGGTTAATGAATATTTTTGTTCCGCAATTCTTAATTTAAGTACTTCATTATCGGGAGCAATTCTTGCCAATTGAGTTGAAAGGTATACTCCTTCAATCCATCCACCCACAACGATTAAAGCAGAAATACTTTCCCTGTCTTCCTCTTCCAAGTAGCTGTTCATTTCCCAAAAGATCTCGGTAATAATAACTTGCATGGAATCTTTTAGTTCTAAATTCCACTCAATTCTATCTATTGTTTCTTCATCAAAAACTTGCTCCATACCAAGTTCATTCCCCAGAGTTCTTGCGCATTGAAGATAAAGCATTGTTTCGGTGGTCTGATTAAAAACGGTAGCGTAATTTAAATCAGCGCCATAAACACCCATATTTAAAGACTGCTCTACAATTGATTGATAGTCATCAACTGCCGAGGGGTTACTAGGTAATGTAAACTCATAAGTCGCACCAGCGGTTTGAAGTATTTGTGAGGTCTCCATGGGAGAAGGAATGTTGAAAAATATATTCTTAATTTTGTCAGACCTTTCTATAATATCAGTTGCCGGCTCTTCTGGGGAGTCTATGTATATATCATTCTTTGCTACCTCCTCTCCGCAACTTAAAAGTAAAGATGCTACAAATACTATTACTATGCAACGTTTTATATTCATATTTCCTTAATCTGATTGTATCAAATATACTATAAATCCAAAAGACTTTTACCCTTAACATGCTTAATTCACAGGAAAATATAATAAATAGAGATACTCAGCCTTCTTAATGCGCGTCAAGCCAGTTGTCCGCTATTCCATACTCTACTTTTAGAGGAACAGCAAAATCAATCGCATTTTCCATCTTATCCGTTACCAATTTAATCATTTCATCCTGTTCAGGAATGAACAAATCAAAAACTAATTCATCATGAACTTGGAGTAACATTTTAGATTGCAGGTTTCTTGATTTCATTTCATCATGAATGTTAATCATTGCGATTTTTATAATGTCAGCCGCACTTCCTTGGATAGGAGCGTTAATCGCATTTCTCTCGGCATGGCCGCGAACTATTCCATTTGTCGAGTTAATATCTTTTAGATATCTTTTACGGTGCATAATGGTTTCTACAAATCCTTTTTCCTTGGCCAATTCGATGCTTTGATCCATAAATGTTTTAATTTTTGGGTATTGCTCAAAATAGCTCTCTATTATTTCTTTTGCTTCTCTTCTTGGGATATTTAAATTCTGAGCTAATCCAAATGCAGAGACGCCATAAATAATTCCAAAGTTTACAGCTTTAGCTTTACTCCGCATGTCTCTATCCACATCTTTTAATTCTACACTAAAGACCTTAGCTGCAGTGGCCGAATGAATATCTTCACCACTGATAAAAGCCTTTTTCATATTTTCATCACCACTCATTTCAGCAATAATTCGCAATTCAATTTGAGAGTAATCCGCAGCAAATATTTTATAGTCTTTTCCTCTAGGAATAAATGCTTTTCTAATTTCTCTTCCCATTTCTGATCGAATAGGAATGTTCTGTAAGTTTGGATTGTTAGAGCTTAACCTTCCAGTTGCTGCAACGGTTTGAAGATAGGTAGTGTGAATCTTATTAGTAGTTGGATTTGCTAATTTCGGCAATGCATCAACATAGGTAGATTTTAATTTTTTCTGTTGTCTGTAATCAAGAATTTTAGCTATTATTTCATGCTTGTTTTTAAGTTTTGATAAAGTAGCTTCATCCGTTTTGAATTGACCGGTTTTAGTTGTTTTTGCCTTTTCATCAATTTGTAATACCTTGAATAAAATATCTCCCAATTGCTTTGGTGAATCAACATTAAATTCTGTTCCTGCATCTTGAATTATTCCTTCATGAAGTTCAGCTAAACTATTTGATAATTCAATAGAAAATTTGGATAACGCTTTAGTGTCTAAAGTTACCCCTTCGAACTCCATGCTCATTAAAACGGAACTTATAGGCATTTCAATTCCGTACAATAAGTTTTTTATGTTTTTTTCCTGAAACTGTTTTTCGAAAAGTGTTTTTAATTGAAAAGTAACATCGGCATCTTCACTAGCATATTCCGTAATTTCAGATGGCTCAAGTTCTTTCATGCTTTTTTGGTTTTTCCCCTTAGGTCCAATTAACGATTCTATTGAAACAGGCTTATAACCTAAGTATGACTCAGAAAGAAAATCCATCCCGTGCTTGAAGTCCGGTTGTAGCAAGTAATGCGCTATCATTGTGTCAAAGGTAGGGCCATAAATTTCCATTCCATATCGAAGCAAAATCGTTTCGTCAAATTTGAAATTATGTGCAATTTTTTCGATGGATTTACTTTGAAAAATCGGTTTAAATAAATCAACTCTTTCAACGGCATCTTCCCATTTTGGAGGTATGGAAACGTAAAATCCTTGACCTTTTTTATAAGAGAAAGCAATCCCAAGAAGCTCAGCAGTTTGCTTTTCAAGTCCACTTGTCTCTGTGTCAAAACAAATAGACTTTTGTTTTAGTAATTCTTGAATGAGCCGTTCAACTTCATTATCACTTTCAATAAATTTGTAGTTGTGTGGAGTGTTGTCAATTGTTTTTAATTGAATAATATCGTCTGTCAAATTTAATTCAGTTGGTTTTGTGTTTTGGATATTGGATTGATTTTCAATTGGTTGCCCAAACAAATCCATTTGTCCATTGTTTTTTATGGCTATTTGTGGCAGGGGCGGTGGAGGTGTTTTTTTAATAACAATGTCTTCTCCAGTTACTCTTTTTGCCAATTGCCTGAATTCCAATTCTGTGAATAATGCTCGAATTTTATCTGTGTCCGCCTCTTCTTTAATAAATGATTTTTCATCAAATTCAACAGGAGCATCAAGTAAGATGGTTGCAAGTTTTTTAGAAAGTAAACCTTGTTCTGCAAAATTAATCACATTTTCCTTCTGCTTTCCTTTAAGCTCATCTGAATGAGCGATTAATCCTTCAATGCTGCCATACTGAGCGACCAATTTTTTCGATGTTTTTTCACCAATTCCTGGGATTCCTGGGATATTATCTGCGGCATCTCCCCATAACCCTAAAATATCGATTACTTGAAGGGGGTCTGAGATTTCAAACTTTTCACAAACCTCCTCAATCCCCCAAATTTCTCTCGGTTTTCCCGATCTTCCAGGACGATACATAAAAATATTTTCAGAGACTAACTGAGCAAAATCTTTGTCAGGGGTCATCATGTAGGTTACGAAGTCTTCTTTTTCGGCTTTTTTTGCTAAGGTTCCAATTACGTCATCCGCCTCAAAACCAGCAGCTTGAAGAGTAGGTATGTTAAGTGCATCACAAAGCTGTTTTATATAAGGAATAGCAATACGTATATCTTCTGGCATTTCTTCTCGATGCGCTTTGTATTCTGTATATTGTTCATTTCTGATGCTTCCTCCAGGCGCATCAAAAACCATTGCAATGTGCGTTGGGTTTTCTTTTTTGATTACGTCTAGGATGGTCATGGTAACACCAAAAACAGCAGAGGTATTCATTCCTTTTGAATTGATTCTTGGGGTTCGAATAAAAGCAAAATGTGATCGATAAATTAATGCAAATGCATCTAATAGAAATAGTTTTTTCTTATCCGCCATGCTTATATTTTTTGATAAACTATATGTAGTACAGTTTGCCCAACTGCCTTCAATGTTTTTTTATGGATTATATCCATATTGTCTTTTTGTGTATGATGGAAATGTCCAAAATCAAAACTCCCATAGCTTCCTTTGGGAGCATAATGAACTATATCCAATGTGGGTATTCCAGCTATTTGGTTAATGTAAGTATGATCATCTGTTATAGGAGGAGCTATTTTTTTTACAAAATAATTTCCGTAACCAAGAACTTCAGCTACATTCCAAATTCTTTGAACCTGGGCTCCTGCATATTTTTGTGAAAGCCCTTCTTTGGGAAATGTGGCGTCTTCAGCACCTACCATATCTAGTAATATTCCATATCGTGGTTTGTAATCCTTAATAGGAGGGTTTTTACTCCAATATTGGGAACCCAAGCACCAGGAATCCCCCATGGTGTTTAAATCGCTTATCACATCATTTGTACTCATAGCGCCATAGTCCTCCGCGTCAAAAAAGATTAAATCAACACCTGTTTTTGGATCCGAAAGACTTATTTGTCTGCCTATTTCTAGTAAAACCCCAACACCGCTGCCTCCATCATTTGCTCCAGGAATTGGTTTGGTTTTGTTTCCAGCACCACGATCTGCATACGGTCGAGTATCCCAATGGGTACAAAGCATAATTCGATTAGTTGCTTCAGGATTATATTGGGCTATTATGTTTTCTATATTCAGCATATTTCCGGTCCAAGCTTTTACTTTTCCTGTTTGTATGGTAAGTGTAAAACCATATTCAGTCAACTTTCGTTTCATCCAAACAGCACAACTGTCATGTTCGGGAGTGTTTGGTATACGAAACCCAAAATCGAGTTGGTTTTGAATAAAATTATATGCAGTGTCCGCATTAAAAATTGGAGTGGGAACTTTTGGAGTTTTATCTACTGGTTTAGTAACAGGCACATTAACAATATCTTTTGGCCTTTCTGTTTCTCCACAGCCAATTAATAAAACAGCTATAATAGAAACAAGGAAAATTTTAAGTAGAGACATAAAGTTCGAAAAATGGATTTCTTTGAAGTAAAGCCAAAGTTAAGAAACGTTCAAAAAAAACAATGAATTATTTTCTGTTAATAAGAAACACTCCTAAAATTAACACACCGATTCCTGATAATTGAAGAATAGAAACATTTTCGCCTAGCGTAAGCCCTAGCAATATGGCAACAATTGGGATAAAATAAGTCACGGATGATGCGAATACAGCCGTACTTATTTTAATCATGTTGTTAAAAAGTAATACAGCCATTGCGGTTCCTACAAATGCTAGTATTCCAACAATTCCAATACCCTCAATAAAATTAGGTTGATTTGCGATTCTGTCAAAGAAGTTTGTTGTAAACAAATAAACAATACAAAACGGTCCAATTGCTGCGAACGAAATCGAAGTAATTGCCATTGAATTTAAATCTTGCAATTTATATTTTATTACGTTTAAGCTTAGTGCATAACAGAATGTTGCCAAAACAACGGTTAGAATAGGTGTGATGTCATCGACAGAAAGTGTTGTCGAGAATAATTTTTGATAAACGATCATAACTGCTCCCACAATTCCGATAGTAAGACCTCCGATATGATTCCATTTTAATTTAAATTGAAAAACAATTGTTGCTATTAAGACGGTAAATATGGGGACTAATGAATTTAACATCCCTGTAATTGAACTGTCTAGTTTTGTTTCGGCATAGGCAAATAGAAAGGCTGGAAGACCATTTCCAAAAACACCAGAAATAATTACAAATAGGATGTGTTTTTTCTTTAAATTCTTAAAAGATTTATACAATAATGGAGTCAATGCTATAAAGGCAAAACTAATTCGTAATGCTCCTAAAAGATGTGGAGGAATCCTTTCGTTGCCATAGGAATCTTCTAACCCTATTTTAATCAAAAAATACGAACTTCCCCAAATAACAGAGAGAATGATTAAATACACCCATGCTTTTATCTTATTTGCTGACATGCTACGAAAGTAAGCAGAGTTATTGAGTTTGTCTCAATGTGGAATGATAAAGGATCTTAAATTATCCTTTATCTTTTTTTGCCTAAATTTGTGCTATTATATTTTTTACGCAATCAATCTTTATATGAAAATAAGTCTATTAACATTACTGTTACTTTTGTTGAACTCTTGTGGAGAAGAGATAATAAAGAATGATGAGATTCTAGCAAACACATCTTGTTCATTGATTGTTGAAGGAATGATGTGTGAAAAAGGTTGTAAAGCAACTATTCAGCAAAAACTTTCAAGCACAAATGGGGTTGTTGCTTGTGTCGTTGAGTATGAAGAAAAAATGGTTGTTATTGACTTTGATAATAACGTTGTTACTTCGAAAGAATTAATAAAGGTAGTTGATGAAATTGCTGGTGGAATATACAAGGCTTCATTAATAGATGAGGGTGTTTTTATTCAAGAGACTGGACCTGGAACGGTTGGAAGTTCAAATGAATCAGATGCAGTTATTAGTGTTTCTGACAATAGTCTTCGGTTGCCTGATTTTTCTAGTATTTTTTCGAATATTCTTTAGATTAAATAACAAAAGAATTAGTGTTATTACTTTTCTTTTTTTCACAAGCCATAATAAAAATAAGATATGTAAGTTTGTGTTAAGGAATGAACTTGTACTCTAAAAAACAACGTTGGAAAATTGTGCTTCTATTTGCAGCATTTCTCATTGCATCCGGCACCATTTGGTATACGAGTTATATTGCCAGTAAAGTTCAAAAAGAGGAGAGGCAAAAAGTAAAATTGTGGAGTGAAACTATTCGCAAAAAGGCAGACTTGGTTAAGTTAACAAACCAATCTTTTTCTGCATTAGCCAATCAAGAACGAAAAAAAGTGGAGCTTTGGTTAATGGCTACTAAAGAATTTGAAAAAGACCGTTCTGATTACACTTTTGCTCTTAATATAATTCAAAGTAATACAACAATTCCTTTAATTTTAGTTGATGACAAAGGAATCATTTCCTCTTCCCTAAATATTGAGAATGATCATCCAGATACATTGCAAAAGTATATACAAGAATGGGCTATAGAGCAGAATTTTATTGAAGTAAAAAAGCAAAAAATTTACTACAGAAATTCTGATAGCTTTTATGATCTTCAGGTTAAAAGAGACTCTTTAATTGCTTCATTCAATAATGATTTAGTTGATAACGCCGCCTTGGTTCCAGTAATTTTTATTGACGCAAATTCGAAAGAATTAATTGCAACCAACATTGAGGATGTTGAATTAACTTCTAAAGCACAAATTGAAAAGCATATAGCTTTAATGGAAAGTGAAAACATTCCAATTCAAATAAATTTAGATGAAGAGAGTACAGGGGAAATTTACTTTCAGGAGTCATTAACGTTAAAACAATTAAGGTACTTTCCTTATATTATGCTGTCTATAATAACGTTGTTTTTGTTTGTTGGATATTTATTATTTAGCACTTTTCGGAGGGCAGAGCAAAATCAAGTTTGGGTTGGAATGGCTAAAGAAACAGCGCATCAATTAGGAACCCCTCTATCATCACTAATGGCTTGGTTAGAAATTCTAAGAGACCAAGGTGTTGAAGAAAACTCTATTGTTGAGATGAACAAAGATATAGTTCGTCTTGAAACAGTGTCAGATCGATTTTCTAAAATTGGCTCTGCATCAAAAAAGGAGGAGGCTAATGTTTACGATGTTATACAACATAGTTTAGGTTATTTAAAAAGCAGAGTATCTAAAAAAATAAATATATCCATTCAGTGTGAGGATAAAACAATTTGCCCTTTACTGAATATATCATTATTTGAATGGGTTATTGAGAATCTCACAAAAAATGCTGTAGATGCAATGGCTGGTGAGGGGGATATTATTTATACAATTTACAAAGAAAATCAATCGGTCATTATTGAGGTTTCGGATACCGGAAAAGGGATTCCTTCATCAAAACTAAAAACTGTTTTTGAGCCAGGATACACAACTAAGAAACGCGGCTGGGGCCTGGGTCTATCTTTGGTTAAAAGAATTATTGAAGAGCATCATAACGGTAAAATTACTGTGAAACATTCTCAAATAGATAAAGGAACTACTTTTAGAATAGTTCTATAATAGAAGATAAATAGTAGTTTTACATTATGAATCCGTATTTATTCATCATAGCTGCTTCATCAGTAATTATTCTAAGCTTTTTATTTAATATAGTAGCTAAGAAGACAAATATTCCAAGTGTATTAATGCTCATTATATTGGGAGTAATTATCCAGCTGACGCTATGGAAGCCTAATGTTGATGCTCCAGGCAATGGGGTTATGGTAGTCCTTGAAATTTTAGGCAATGTCGGACTTATTTTCATTGTTCTAGAAGCTGCGTTGGATTTGCAGCTTAAACGAGAAAAAATAGGCTTAATCGTCAGAAGTTTCTTTATGGCTTTAATTACCTTATTCGCTTCTGCGTTTGCAATAGCATGGTTGTTTATTTTATTATGGGATGTCAGCTTGTTTAACGCACTAATTTATGCTGTTCCCCTATCCATTATGAGTAGTGCTATAATAATTCCAAGCGTAGGATCTCTTGTTGCTCATAAAAAGGAGTTTATGATATACGAAAGTACATTTTCAGATATTTTGGGTATAATGTTTTTCTACTTTCTAAAGGATAACGGTCATGCAGAAGGAGCATCAGAGGTTGTTGGGAGTGTGTTATTTAATATTGGAATAACAGTCGTAATTGCCACTTTCGCTAGTTATTTACTAGTAGGGTTGTTTCAGCAATTGAAAATGCATGCGAAGTATTTTTTAATGTTTTCAGTTTTATTGTTGCTTTATGCACTGGGCAAAAGAGCGCATTTATCTTCCTTATTAATTATCCTATTTTTTGGCCTTGTATTGAATAATACACAACTATTTTTTAGAGGTCCTTTGGCGCGTTTCGGAAGTCGCGAAAAAATAAAAGACTCCTTACACGAATTGCATGTTATTACCTTGGAAACAGCTTTCGTGTTGCGCACGTTTTTCTTTGTAATATTTGGAATAACAATTTCATTGGTTTCATTGGTTGATTGGAGATTGGCTTTAATAAGCCTTGGTATTGTTGGGATTTTGTTTGGAGCACGTTTCCTTTTTTTGAAAATATTTGCTTCTAAAGATATAAACCCTCTTCTATGGATAGCTCCTAGAGGGTTGATTACTGTTCTGCTCTTTTTTGCTATTCCTAATGGAATGGTTGATAGTCATGGCGAAGTGATGGAGGTTTATCATCCTAGTTATGATTATCGAATTCCTCAGTTTGACCAAGGGATTTTATTGTTTACAATTCTTATCACAAGTATAATAATGACGCTATCTTTGATTATGGATAGGGGAGATAAGGTGAAGGATGTGCTGTTAGAATCAATAAAAATGAAGCAAAGCGACGATAATATTGTTGACCGAATTGAAGATACTTATATGGAAGAATCTTCGTCCGAATTAGAAGGTTTTCAGGAATCTAAAGACCATATAATTGACGAAAAAGCAGAAGATTCTGACACTAAATAAAATGGAATTATTTTCTGATTCCATACAATTAGCCCTATCTTTGCACCCGCAAAAATGCATTAAACTAATTAATATTATAAATCATGTCTGACGTAATGGAAGCTACAAACATACAAGAGGTACTAAGCCAACTTGGAATTAAAGAAGTAAATAGTGGAGCAGCTATTGGTGAACATTGGTTTGCTACTAGAGGTGAAAAGATTGAGTCTTATTCTCCTGTTGATGGTAAATTAATTGCAACAGTAAACAGTGCAACATCAGCAGAGTATGAAGCTTGTATTGCAAAAGCACAAGAAGCATTTAAAACATGGAAAATGGTTCCGGCTCCAAGAAGAGGAGAAATTGTTCGCCAGTTTGGTGAAGAGTTAAGAGCTATGAAAGAACCTCTTGGAAAATTGGTTTCTTATGAAATGGGAAAATCTTACCAAGAAGGATTGGGCGAGGTTCAAGAAATGATTGATATCTGTGATTTTGCAGTTGGCCTTTCTCGTCAGTTAAATGGAATTACTCTACATTCTGAACGTCCAAAGCACAGAATGTACGATCAATATCACCCGCTTGGAATAGTAGGAATTATTTCTGCGTTTAATTTTCCAGTTGCAGTTTGGGCATGGAATACTGCCTTAGCATGGATTTCTGGAGATGTGTGTATTTGGAAGCCATCTGAAAAAGCGCCTATTTGTGGAGTAGCTTGTCAGAATATTATGAATAAAGTAATTGCTGCAAATGAAGATGCTCCGGATGGTATTTGCGCTTTAGTGATAGGAGGAGCAGATATAGGAAAAGCAATGGCTGCTGATAAAAGAGTTCCTTTAGTTTCTGCTACTGGATCTACTCGAATGGGGAAGTCTGTTGGAGAAGTTGTTGGAGCTAGACTAGGTAAGTCTTTATTAGAATTAGGAGGTAATAACGCTGTTATTCTTACTCCTAGTGCCGATTTGAAAATGGTTCTTCCTGCATTGGTGTTTGGAGCTGTTGGAACAACGGGTCAAAGATGTACATCAACAAGAAGATTAATTATTCATGATAGTATTTATGATAACGTAAAAGATGTATTGGTCAAAGCCTATGGTCAACTAAAAATTGGTGATCCTTTGGATGAAAGAAATCATGTTGGTCCGCTTATCGATAAGGATGCAGTTAATATGTATTTAGATGCAATCGAAAGAGGAAAAGCAGAAGGTTCAAAAGTTTTGGTTGAAGGAGGAGTTTTAGAAGGAGAAGGTTACGAAAGTGGTTGTTACGTAAAGCCAGTTATTGCTGAGGTAGAAAATCATTTTCAAATTGTTCAACATGAAACATTTGCTCCAATTTTATACTTAATTAAATATTCTGGAGATGTTTCAAGCGCAATTGAAATACAGAATGATGTACCGCAAGGTTTATCTTCTGCAATCATGACCAACAACATGAGAGAGCAAGAAGAGTTTTTATCTCATGTTGGTTCTGATTGTGGAATTGCAAATGTCAATATTGGAACTTCTGGTGCTGAAATTGGTGGTGCATTTGGTGGAGAAAAAGAAACAGGAGGAGGCCGCGAGTCTGGATCTGATGCTTGGAAAATATACATGAGAAGACAAACAAATACCATTAACTGGGGAACCGATTTACCTTTAGCCCAAGGAATTAAGTTTGAATTATAAGAGACATAGTTAATTTACTTTAAAGCCTTCTTGATATTTTCAGGAAGGCTTTTTTTTGGCTAATTCTGACAATACAACACAAAAAAGCCAGAACATCGATAAATACCGAAACTCAGGCTTTAATATTTTTAGTTGAGGTTGTTATAAGACACCGTTTCCAACGTACTTGCCATCTTTGTAAACTTCAATTCTTTCAAGAAGTCCATTTTCATCATAGATATAATGCTTTCCAGTCCATAGTTTACTATTCTTAAACTCACCATCCATGTAGATGTCCTTGTTTTCGTTGTAGGTTTTATGATATCCATCTTCAATTTCACCGATGTCTTTGGGGTCAAATGTAATGCCATCCGCTTCAACACCTTCTTCCTTTTCCGTAACTACATCTTCCTCTAATATAACGGCTGGATTCACTCTTTCCCTTAACTGTCTGCTGCCTTCTATTACTTTTCCGTCTTCACTATATTCAACAATTTCTTTAATATCTCCATTGGGGTAGTATCTGGTGGCAGTTCCATTTTCGACACCATTAGTTGTGTTGTATTCTAATTCTAACTGGGCATTTGTATGGTAATATTTTACAACACTATCAGTTTTACCCGAACTGTTAAAAGTTTTCTCTTGAGCAATATTTCCGTTGGGGTGCCATCTTGTAAATGATTTAGTGTAATAGCGGCCTACCCAGTTTCCTGCTTCCTCAGGTTTTCCATTTTCATAAAAAGTTTTGAAAGCTCCACTTGCTCTACCATTGATAAACTCAATTTCACTTTTTAAATTTCCATTTGCCCAATATTTCTTCCACAACCCAATTTTACGATTGGCTTTGTAGTTCCCCTCTTCTATTTTATCATTTGGTTTGAAATCAGGTAAATTCCGCATATGGGCCCAGATAATCCAATATCCCTCTTTTTTCCCATCTATTTTTTGATTGATACTATCTCCCTCTTGGTCAACTGGCGGGTCAGTTATTAAATAAGCAAATGCATGAGCATTCACACTAATCAAAAAAACAAATAATAATACAAACGTTCTTTTTATCATCATAGAGTTACTAAACTATTCAATTTCAAGGTTCAGTCGGATTTTTTTCGACAAAACAAAAATTTCTTTCGATGTAAAAAATACGTCAAAAAGGGGTGAAGGTTGCTCTGCTTAGGATAAAAATAATTTAACTTATTACGAAAGGATAGTATTCCTAAACCAACATGTTTTTAATAATATTTACTGAGAGAGATTTTCTAGCATATTTTTGGTCATTTCATTCAAATCGTATCGTGCTTCCCAATTCCAATCCTCTCTTGCATTGCTGTCTGAAATGCTGTCTGGCCAAGTTTCGGCAATCTTATTTCTATAATCTATCGAATAATTGATTTCGAAATCTGAAATATGATTTTGGATGCTTTGGGCAATTTCTTTAGGCGAAAAGCTCATGCCCGAAATGTTATAACTAGATCTGGTTTTTATATTTTCAATTGGCGCATCCATTAATTCAATGGTTGCACGAATTGCATCTTCCATATACATCATGGGTAGTTTTACATTTTCATCCAAAAAACAAGTAAATGAAGCGTTTTCTAATGCTTTATAATAGATGTCTACAGCATAGTCTGTAGTTCCGCCACCAGGGAGAGATTTGTAACTAATCAATCCCGGGTATCGAATACTTCTTACGTCTACGCCATATTGCCTAAAATAGTATTCACACCATCTTTCACCGGCCTGTTTGCTAATTCCATAAACAGTAATTGGTTCCATTATAGTCGTTTGTGGTGTATTCTCTTTTGGAGAAGAAGGTCCAAATACAGCTATTGAACTTGGCCAGAATACTTTTTTAATAATACCTTCTTTGGCTATGTTTAGGATATTAAATAGTCCATCCATATTCAATTTCCATGCGAACATTGGGTTCTTCTCTGCTGTAGCCGACAGGAGTGCAGCTAATAAATAAACTTCAGTTATACTATTTTCACTAATAATATTTCTTACTGCCGGTTCATCTAAAATATCTAATTGAACAAACTTACCTCCAGCTAAAATCTCTTTGTTGGGTTCTTTTAAATCTGCAGCTATCACATTTTCAGCTCCTTTGGATTCTCGGAGCTTTAGTACAAGCTCTGTGCCTATTTGCCCAGCAGCACCTATAACTAATATTTTTACACTCATAATGGGCAAATGTAAGTATTAACTTGTTTGTTTTTTACATCTAATAAATAAAACATGAAATAGACTTCCGTATTAATGGATTAGACAACAGGCTTAATAAAAGTCATTATCATTTAAACTGAATTGATAGTAGAATTTACTCTTTTTTACTTGTTGATTTTCGCTATAGAGATAGGGTAGTCCGTTATTATCTAGCATAGGAAGATGAAGGTTTTTGGTCTTTACCCATTTAGCAGGAATAAAATACATGTCATGGATAATTTTATTTTGAATTACATTTCTTATTCGTTCACTATCAATTCCAGAGCTAAACTTTAGGTTTTGACCAAAGCCTAAAGCATATTCAGCTTGAACCCCTAAAACTCCATTCGAAAATTTTCCATAAGGCGTATTCGCTAAATCTTTATAGCCGTATCGGCTAAAAGTGGTTTCATAATGGTTTTTTGCTAAAGATGAATTGGAGTTACCGGTCCACAACAAACTATTTAAGCCCACTCTAATACTATCTTTATGGTAAGCAAGGATTATCGCTGCTGTTCTGAATCTATCAGAGCCACTTGTTGCTAGAATATCATTTTCATGAATGATTTCAAAATCATAGAATTGAACTCCCACTGTTCCGGTTCGTTGTGAGGTGTTTCTATTGTCAAAGTAAAAATTATAGCCATAACCTAAGCTGTAATCTCTACCAGTTTGGTTACTTACCAGCGAATGAAAATATTTTTGTTTGACCTCTTTTTGACCCCATGCAGCAACAACTCCAACCCCTAATTTTGTCTCTCTAAATTTTCCGGCAGCTCCCCAATTCTTGAAATTGAACGTCCACCTAGCATTTGAATTTATTTGTAAACACTCTAATCCTTTTCTACTTTGATAGTAATAACCAGAAAGATAGATGCCTATTTGCGAAACATGCGACCCCAAGTTTACGATAGCACCGGCTGAAACTCCGAAATTTTGTTTTTGGTACAACTGATTTTGTCCTTTTATAGAAAAACCAAAAAAGACAGAAGGTAGTAGAAATAATAAAAGTTTAAGGCGTAATTTCTGGAACACCTTGAGAATCTTCTGTTTCAGAGTTCATGATTTTATCTTCGCTAAAGAAACCCTCATAAGTGGCACCTTCTTTATCCCAATAAAATGTTCCTCTTCCACTCATCTTGTCTTCCTCCCATTGTCCGGTATAAGTGTTGCCACTATTCCATTTGTAAGTTCCTTGCCCTGTCATTTTACCGTCCTCAAAATTTCCCATGTACTTATCTCCATTTTCCCAAAGAAATTTCCCTTGACCATTTGGGAGACCATTAATCCATCCACCGATGTACCGGTCCTTATTTTCCCATTGAAAAGTTCCATGCCCTTTGTAGCAGTTCCCTTTAATGCATTGAGAATAAGAATTAAAGCAAGTAACAAAAGATAAAATAGCGGTAATAGTAAATAGTTTCATTGGTTGTAATTTAGTTTTTATTTGTGCTTTATACAGATTAATGATTCAATAGTTTCAAAATTATACAATATTTTGATTATTGACTCGATTTAAACTCAATAAAAGCATTTGTCTTGTAATTTTTTTTGGATATCACACAATTTCTGTGCCATATAAGATATTGGTTGTTTGATTTACACTTTTTTAATATTTTTGTAAATATTAATCAATGAAAATAACAATATGAGTATAGCAGCAAAAGAAGCGTTAGATAAAATTAAGGTTGGAAACCAACAGTATGTGCAGGATAAGGAACACGTCGGTACAGAGAAAAAGATTAGAGAAAGCTTAATCAAGGGACAAGATCCTTACGCAATTGTATTAAGTTGTGCAGACTCTCGGGTGGTTCCAGAATCTATTTTTGATGCGAATGCCGGCGAGTTATTTGTATTAAGAGTTGCAGGAAATATTGCCAACACTTCTACAATAGCTAGTATTGAATATGCAGTTGCGCATTTGGGAACAAAATTGATTGTTGTACTTGGACACGAAAGTTGTGGAGCTGTTACGGCGGCTTTGGCAGGTGGAGATAATGGGTACAACTTAAATCATTTATGTTCGCATATTGTTCCTGCTATTGCGGCCTCAGAAAGCAGTGAAGTGAATGATGTAGTTCGTATGAATGCAAAGTTAACATGTAATGACTTAGTGAATAGATCTTCAATTATTGGGGATGCAGTTAAGAATGGCCTGGAAATAGTACCCGCCTATTATAACTTAAGTAATGGAAAGGTAGATGTATTTTAGCATCTAGAATCCTCTTTTATGGCGCTTTTTTGATAAAGCGCCATTCTTTCTTTTTTGGTTAATGTTCATGTGTTTTTCAGCTAGAAGGCAATGGATACGACAATGGATGTTACGAGAAAAGAAATTATCTTAACTTAGCTTAGTGATAAACTACAGCGATATCAAATTACTCTTTGTTGCCGTTAATCTATTTTTAATCGCTTCCATACATTCTGCTCAATCCAGAACAGATAGCATAATCAAAGCAAATAAGGCATGTGAAAACATTGCCCAGATTGACGCTTTGCAGCCTGCATTATATAGACTTGATAGTCTAGGTGAGCGTCTAGACTATATAAATATTGCAATTGAAAAATCAAAACAACTTGATTACCCAAAAGGGTTGATGCAAATGCAGTATTTAAAGGCTGCAACTTACAATGAGATAGAGTCTTATGATGATGCGATATTCTACTTTCAAAACGCTACAAAAAGTGCAGAATTGCTTCAAGATTCCGCATATCTTAGATATTGCTATATGAATATAGGGGCTATAAACCTCGACATTGAAAATTATGAGCAAGCAAAAAGAGACTTTTTTGTTGGGTTGAAATATGCTAATAATAGCATAGCAAAATCAGTTGATATATATCATCACCTAGGAACGCTTTACAAAGAGCTGAGAATGTTTGATAGCTCTTTATACTACCACAATAAAACGTTAGAATTAAGGGAAATAAAAAATGATACACTTGGAATTGCTCATAGCTATAATAATATCGCACTTGTATATAAACATAGTGGTGATTATGTAACAGCTTTAGAATATCTCAATAAATCCTTAGAATTTAAAAAGAAAATTAATGCAACAAAAGGCATAGGAGGGGCATACATAAATATAGGGTCGATCTATTTATTACTAGAAGACTATGATAAAGCTTATGAATATGCTTCATTGGGAATGATTTACACAGATTCTGTTAAGTCTAAAAATTTTACACTTAATGGTAGTGAAACAGCTTTGAAAGCACTTTTAAAAATTAAATCTGAACGGGCATCCGATCTATTTGAGCTATATGATTCCTTAAATATCGAGCTAAATGGAGAAGAAATCCTCAATAATATTGAGGCTAATCAAATTAAATTTGATGTTGCCAATAAAGAACAACAGTTGGAATTAGAAAAAGCAAAAGCAAATCAATTAAGCCAATCCTTAATTGTTAAAGAAGAAAAGGAAAAAAGATTGAGTTTTATAATATCTGCGGGTATTATTGGGGTTGTTATTTTATTTGTTTTTCTAATAATTGTTTACAACAACTTCAAAAAGAAAAAAGCCTTGAGTTTGTCTTTGGAAGATAAAAATTTGTTGATTGAGCAAAAAAACAAAGACATAACAGACAGTATCAATTATGCAAAAAAAATTCAAAATTCAATTATGCCAGATATTAATGAGTTTGGCAATTTATTTCAGGATTCATTAATATACTATAAGCCTAAAGATATTGTAAGTGGTGACTTTTACTGGTTTGAACATTTTAATAATTCAATAGTTTTTGCTGCAGCCGATTGCACTGGACATGGAGTGCCTGGTGCAATGATGAGTGTAATTTGCGTTGGAGCATTAAATCATTTTACAAGAAAAACAGACATTACTGATCCAGAAACAGTACTTCATTTTATTGATAAAGAGGTGAATAGGAGTACCAATGGAGGAAGCGATGAGCAAAGAATGGCAGATGGAATGGACATAGCCTTGTGTGCTTATAATAAAGATAATAATACAATACAATTTAGCGGAGCTAATAGACCTTTAGTTTTAATAAGAAACAATGAAGTTATTGTTTATAAGGGTAATAAATTCCCTATAGGTCAAGACATCGGAATTGAGAAAGATTTTACCGGTGAAAAAATCCAATTGGAAAAAAATGATACTGTTTACGTCTTTACAGATGGAATAGTGGATCAGTTTGGGGGAGAAAAAGGCAAAAAGCTCCTTTTTAGAAGATTAAAAGAATTTTTGCTTTCAATTCAGTCATTAAGCTTCAGCGAACAACAAGAAAAGATAGACTTCTTTTTTAACCATTGGAAAGGTGAAGAAGAACAAGTTGATGATGTTTTGCTAATTGGAATTAAGGTATAGATTTCTCTATCATCTTTTGCTTTATTGCTGATTCTAAAATAAAAAACCTACACTATCTGCAAATAGCTTGGTTATGTGTCACTAGAATTAGTAAATTTAGCATCCAATGAAACATATTTTACTTTTTATATTAATAGCTTTCGCTTATTGTTCTTCTGGTTGTAAAAAAGACAAAACATCCCCTGTTCAGGAGCCTGTAGTTAATTTGTGTGATTCAATCACTCCTGTTTCGTTTATCAATGATATAGACCCTATATTAAATGCCAACAATTGCTATGCCTGCCATAACTCTATCGCTCCTATTTTTAGCGATTATTCTTCGGTGTTTGACTGGAGAGATTCTATCTTGAAATCAATTCAACATGATCCTTCTTATAGACCGATGCCTGAAAATGGATCAAAGTTGCCCGATTCGCTTATTAATAAGGTGCAATGTTGGATAGAGTCTGGAGCTCCAAACAATTAATTCTTAATTAACTTATCGATTAATACAGTAATATTGATAGAGTTGAAATTATCAGAAAACAATGTGGGGATGCTTTCCCGTAAATTGCCAAGTGGCTGTACGGCTTGGGTCGACTCCTCTTTCTTTTGGTAAGTGAATTTTGCAGCTGATAATTCAAGTACATCCACTGTTACTCGTAATCCATCTCTTTAAGAAACTAATATGTTTGGCTTTTAACATAGTTGAAATATAATGTTTCATCGCAAATTTGTTGTTTTTTGGAGAAGTAAAATGTAATTTTAGAGACCTAAAACTAAAACCATGAATAAAATACTAACCATAATCACAGGCTTAATAATAATGCTCACTCTTTCTGCAGGAGCTCAAGTGAAAGGAAAACCTGGTGATTATGTAAAAGGAGAATTAATTGTACAAGTGCTAGAAACCGCTAGTATTAGAGATATTGTGAGTCGTGCTCCAGATAATTATTCTTTGCAAGTGGAAAAGATTCTGTCACCGACTTCTCATATTTGGCAGTTGACATTTGATTATAGTTTTATTACTCATAAAGATATGCTTAATTGGGTTTACTCTCAGGAAGAAGTTGAATTAGCGCAAAACAACTACTATTTGGAATTACGATCAACTATTCCAAATGAATCTACCTCAGGAAGCTTTACGCAACAATGGCACCACAACAATACTGGTCAAACAGGCGGTACGGTTGATGCAGATATTGACTCTGATTTAGCATGGGATATTACAACAGGAGGAATTACTGCCTCAGGACATGACATTGTAGTATGTTTAATCGAAAGCGGAAATTTAGACCACAATGACATAACTGATAACCGCTGGTTTAATGCTGGAGAAATTCCTAACAATGGAATTGACGATGATGGAAACGGATATATTGACGACCGTGATGGATGGAACCCTTTATCAAATAACGATAATTACGGAACTGGTGGACACGGAACTAACTGTCTGGGTATGATTGGAGCAAAAGGTAACAATGGTTTATTAGTGGTTGGAGCCAATTGGGATGTTAAATTAATGGTAGTTGGTGGATATAGCATTAGTACTGATGCTAATGCAATTGAAGCATATCAATATCCATATGACATGCGATCTCTATGGAACTCTTCAGGAGGGACACAAGGAGCATTTGTAGTTGCTACAAGTTCTTCATGGGGTATCGATGGAGAAGATCCAAACAGCCACCCTGTTTGGTGCAATTTCTACACAACTATGGGAGAAGCTGGCATTTTGAATGTTGGAGCAACTACAAATAGCAATTTGAATGTTGATGCAGTTGGAGATATGCCAACAGCGTGTAATACACCATACATGATTGGAGTTGGTCGTACCGATCATAATGACAATACAGCAGGTGGTTACGGTGCAACTACAATTGAATTTGGGGCACCTGGTATTGATGTTGTTACAACAGCGAATACAAACACAACTACTTCAACTACTGGAACATCTTTCTCATGTCCATTGACAGCGGGAGTTATTGGTTTAGCATATTCAATCCCTTGTACTGATTTTATGAACACTGTAATAGCAAATCCTCAAGCTGGAGCCGACATGGTGTTGCAGGCATTGATGGACGGGACAGATGCTAAACCAGCATTAGCAAATAA
>Ga0233450_10001629_pt1 | contig 23159 bp, 17 predicted proteins | sample 011ome_30_FD_189956 | JGI IMG/M metagenome (GOLD analysis project Ga0233450, IMG submission 189956) | Coastal salt marsh microbial communities from the Groves Creek Marsh, Skidaway Island, Georgia - 011501CT (spades assembly) | ecosystem: Environmental > Aquatic > Marine > Intertidal zone >... | reverse complement strand
CGATTATGCGCGTAACATAGATGAGTTACTTAAATAATTTGGTTAGATGAAACCATGAAAAAGTTATATAAATACTTACTAAATAAGTTGCCGAGGCCATTGTTGATCCGGCTGAGCTATGTTTTTAGAGTATTTGCTCCTTTGGTTTACAAAGGGAATAAAGTGGATTGTCCCGTTTGCGAAAAATCATTTAAGAAATTTCTTTCTTACGGTTCAAATGTGGCACATAGAGACAATGTTCTTTGTCCGTACGACCTTACACTAGAAAGGCACCGTTTAATGTGGGTTTATCTAAAAAATAAATCGAATTTCTTTACAGCTGAAAAATTAAAGGTAATGCACATAGCCCCTGAGCAATGTTTCTACAGTAAGTTTAAAAAACAGAACAATCTAGAATACAAAACTGGCGACCTACTCTCCCCGCTTGCGGATATTCATTTTGATTTACATAAAATTCCATTACAAGATAATCAATATGACGTTATTTTTTGTAATCATGTATTGGAGCATGTAGAAGATGACCATAAATGCATGACTGAGTTGCACCGAATAATGAATTCAGGAGGTTGGGGGGTTTTTCAAGTCCCAATTGACACATCACGCATGGAAACCTATGAAGATGCTTCCATTGTATCTCCTGAAGAAAGAGAAAAACACTTTTGGCAATACGATCATCTTCGATTGTATGGATTGGATTACCCAAAAAAATTAGAAGCTGCAGGGTTTGAAGTCGAAATTTACGATTACCATAAAGACATGCCTAAAGAGCAGTATGAAAAGTATCGTTTTCATCCTGATGAATTGTTGTATATTGTAAAAAAGAAATAATCCAAATTGGAAACTTTTTCAATAGATAATCAATCAGAACTCTCCAAAGTAGCAAAAGCTATATCAAAATTATGTGCCGGTAATCAAGTTTTTATTATTGATGGAGAAATGGGTGCAGGGAAGACCACTCTCATTGGCGAGGTCTGCCAAGTGCTAAATGTTGCAGATGCCGTTGCGAGCCCGACTTATGGAATAGTAAACACATACTTCTCTGAGCAATATGGAGAAATAAACCACTTTGATTTTTACCGTATTAAAAATGAAGAAGAAGCTATGGATAGCGGATTAGACGAACTGCTTCATAGTGGTAATATCTGCTTTATTGAATGGGCAGATAAAATCCCGAAACTTTTACCTGATAATTGCGTAAGAGTGTCAATCGAAACATTCGATACTAATAGCCGTAAAATCACTATAACGATATGATTTCCTCTGGAGACGCCCTTAAATCATTGGCCTACGAAGCTTCATTAATGCCCCAAGAAGAAATGTTGGAGGTAGGTCGTAAAAAATCAAGTTTATACATTGGTATTCCCCGAGAAACTGAATTTCAAGAGCATCGAGTTGCCCTAGTGCCAGAAGCTGCAGGGCAGATTGTAGCCAACGGTCATCGCGTTGTAGTAGAAACAAATGCAGGTGAACATGCAAATTTTTCCGATCAAGATTATAGCGAGGCAGGTGCAGAAATAGTTATGTCGCATGAAGCAGTATATCAAGCAGATATTATATTAAAGGTAACCCCTCCATCTCCAAAAGAAATTGAGCTGATGAAACACAAGCAAACCCTATTTTCTGCACTGCAACTAACAGTTCAGCCAGAAAACACTTTGCGCGGCTTAATGAAAAAGAAAATTACAGCAATTGCATGGGATTATATAAAAGATGAAGCACAAATATTTCCCATAGTTCGATCAATGGGCGAGATTGCAGGCATAACATCTATTTTAATTGCAGGTGAATTAATGTGTAATGTCAATGGAGGTAAAGGTTTAATGTTTGGTGGAGTTGCAGGAATTACGCCGACAGAGGTTGTTATTATTGGTGCCGGAACCGTTGGACAATTTGCCGCTAAAACTGCATTGGCAATGGGTGCTTCAGTAAAAATATTTGATAACTCAGTATATAAATTAAGAAGGCTTCAACAGGATTTAGGTCAAAAAGTTTTTACTTCGATTATTCAACCAAAAGTGTTAGAGAAAGCATTAAGAAGAGCTGATGTAGCCATTGGAGCTTTAAGAGCCCCACATGGAAGAACTCCTTGTGTGGTTTCTGAACCAATGATTGAAGGAATGAAAGATGGAGCTGTTATAGTTGATGTAGCAATTGACCAAGGGGGTTGCTTCGCTACATCTGAAGTTACAACTCACGAACAACCTACATACGAGAAACATGGTGTGACCCATTATTGTGTGCCAAATATTGCTTCCAGAGTCTCCCGTACTGCCTCTTATGCATTGAGTAATATTTTTGCTCCTCTGGTTCTAGAAATAGCAGATGGTGGCGGATGCGAGAAATTAATTAGAACAAACAAAGGCTTTAGGCATGGTGTTTATATCTACAACGGAACATTAACTTCTTCTTATTTAGGTGAAACCTATAGCCTCCCTTACAAGGATTTAGATTTATTAATTACCGCTTTTTAATCAGCCAGAAATATACTTCCCAAAAGGAATTTTACTGATCAAAAAAACAATTATCACCGATAGAGCGAGTGTGATGAATGTAGTTAAGGGTATCCCAATCAATGGGTGAATTAAATTCCAATCAACACCAAACATTATTAAATAGTTTAAAACTAAAATATGGGATAGGTATATTCCATAACTATATTTATCAACCACATCTCGAACCGTTTTTAAAAAGCCATCGAGTCTATGATTTATATTCTTAAATAGAACGAATACACTAGTAGCCATTAACAACAAATTCGGAATTAAATAGGAGTAATAATTTTTGTAAAATTTACCCTCCATCATATCTGTGTAATAATAGGTTCCATAAAAAGTGATAAATAACCCAATTAAAAATGTAACCACTGCTAACGCTGATATTCGTTTTGACTTCGTATTTATGATAGATAAATAATAGCCTAAAACAACGTAGCCTAAGTAACCCAAGTAATACCATAGATTCCATTCAAAATTACTATATGAGGTGTGTGATGTTGAAAGAGTAATAAACAGCACCCATACTAGCAAGAATAACTACACATACAGCTTTCTAGCCCTAGCTATAATTTTGGCAAACAATGGAATAGTAATATAAATTCCTAAAAGCATATATATATACCACAGGTGGTAAGAACTACCATCTTGCAGTTGCTGTAGAATCCAGGCAAAATTTGACTGTGAAGCTAATTTCCCATTAAATTGTGGAGGTTCAATAAAATTGTAAATGATATAAATAGCTGTCCAAAAGGCAAATGGGATAAGAATTCTTATAACTTTTCTTAAAAGAAAAGTGGGATAAGAATACTGTATCCCTAATAATAAAGCTCCTGTTATCATTAAAAACAATGGCACTGAAAAACGAACAAAAGAGTCATAAACATTTCCTATCCACCAGTGGGAGTTAGGCACTTGATTATACTTATACAAGACTGAAGAGGCTACATGTAATAAAACAACACATACGGTTGCAAGAACACGTGAGTTGGATATCCATTCTTTTTTACCCGGCCCCATTAGGAATCTTTATTTTGCGATTATCAAGCGTTGATTAATGCTTTTAGTAACATCTTTGTACCGCACAATATATTTTCCTGAAGCTAAGTTGTTGAATGACTGATAAATCGTTTTTGCTCCCGTAATATCCCTTTTTTCCATTATTTGACCTACCACATTAAATATGGTTAATTCCCCATCTAATATATTTTCATCACTAATCGCAACTTGGAATTCTCCAGAAGAAAAACTAGGATAAACAGATAGAGTTAATGAAGAGTAACCTTCATTTATTAATTGTATTTGCAGTTCATTAGCTGCGATAATAGTAAAGTATGCATCATCGGAAAAGTCAATGGTAGAAGTCAGCGTGTCATCTACTAATAGCATTTTGTAAGCATCATTATTTTGAGAAAAATCAGGTTCTGTAGAAATGAGAAGAACGTATTCCAAATCATTTTCTGGAAGCGCTTCTAACGCAATTCTAACATCCACACTTTCAATTAACCCTACCTCATCCACTTGCCATATTCTGCCGATCATCTTTGTTTCAAATGGCGTTACGTTTGGTATCCAATTACTGTGACTTTCATTGTTATCTGCCCACATAAAGTAATCTCCATTGTCCAAAGAAATAGGATTGTTTATTCTTACTATTCCAGTCCCTTGAGCATCTTGATGTAAATCAAATTGGTTTTCTCTTCCAATTCCAGCAAGATTAAATCTATAGGTATGATCATGTAAATACATATCATTGCTACCCAAGTCAATTTGATATTTAGCTCCTAAATAATTTCGAATTATATTTACATGTGTCTTCCCGAGTGCTTCATTATAAATAAAGTGCTCAGCTAACTTTCCGTCTCCCCACCTATCCGATCTATCTTTTCCGAGCTGAATATCTATAATCCCCGTGTTGTCTCTATCATCAAATCCCATTTCACCTACTTCAGCATCTTCTCCATCAGAAATTACATGTATATAGCTGGTGATATAATTTTGACAAAAGGCAAAACCATAAAGGTGAGGCATCGTAATATCGTTAAATGATGTTGTTGTTCCATCTATTCCATCACCGGTATTATTTTTAATATGTGGGTACCATCTCTGCTCTCCTTTATTTGGATGAATAATAAATCCGTTGTCGTCTCTGGAGCTTGCTATCCAACCATGGTCATTATAAAGCTCAGAAGTAGATTCTGCAATAGTGAAAACTCCAAAGTTTTTTCCAGGCATAACATTCTCTGCTTTTATCCATGTTCCAAAACCAGATGTATCCGATTGAAATTCAATTGCATTTAGACCAGCAATTCCATTTGTTCCTGTTCTGAGCATTGGTTGCATTGAATCAACACTTTGAAAAGTATTAATGTTAAATGTACTCCTATCTAACCACTTGTCTATGATAGCTCCATCCTTAGTAACTGCATTGCCTTGGTAGCTAAATTCATTGTCACCACTTAGCCAAATAGCAATTTCAGTTTCCCCTCCAACTCCTCCAGGACCAGTATATCCAAGATTTGGAATGTCTTCAGAATAATTAATCGAAAATGTAGTAGCCATAGCATTGTAAACAGAGTCGTTATCTTTCGCTATATCCGCAGGGATATCAACTGTTATAATTCCTGGAGAAATGGGTGTAATATTTATTTCATAGTCGACAGGACCTCCAGTTAAAGAATTGAGCGTTCCGTTAGTTATTGCTATATCCAAAAGATCAAATCCTGAAACGGGAACATTTTCAAGGTTTTTATAAAAATTAATATTCAAGTTGAAGTCCTCATAAACTTCTAATTTTGGGTTGTCGTTTTGAAAAGAAATTAATGGTAAACTTGGAAAATAAGTGGTAATTGTATCATATAAATCAGATTCCCAAAGTCCTCTGCCATATGTAGAGGCCCTCAACCTCTTTTCGGCTCCACCAGAACCATAATAAATATTTAATTCTGAAAGCTCCGAATTGATAGGCAATCCACTACCAAAAAACACCCAATCCGACATAGTAGAATCTTTGTAATATACTCCAGCATAAGTACCAACATAGAGACCTTCATTACTCATATTATCCAAAACCATACAAGTAACCGGTATGTCAGGTAGGTTTCCAGAAATATCTGACCAGGTAAGACCACGGTCATCTGATCTTATTACTCCGTTACCTTTTGTAAGCCAAATAACATTCGTATCCATGGGATTGGTCTCTATATCTGTAATCATCCCGGCGATTGTTCCTGGGCTGAAAGTATTCCAAATTACATTTGCTGCTGAATCATTACAATTCTGTGAGCGATAAAGACTAAAACCCTTTGAAACATAAAGAAGGTTCGAATCAGCGGAAGAGTGCTCAATTACATCACAGTTATTCGATGTATTGCCAATTCCCGCAGGAGAAATATTTTCGAAAAGAACGCTGTCTTTATCGGCTTCTTTCAGTCTTGTTGTTCTCCACATACTCTTTAGTCCAGCATACATAACGCCATTATTATGTTCACTAATACAATAGGGAGTAACCCAAGCGCCTTCTTCGTCAACATTATTTGTGTTTAAACCACAAATTTTCTGAAAGTCAGACCCATTAACGGATCGGTAAATTAATGCATAGTAAATAGAAGCATACGCATAATTTTCATCCATTGGATCATACATACACTCCATTCCATCACCTCCCAAAACTCTTCCCCAGCCAATTCCATCGAACAGACTAGTTCCATTATCCTGAAAACCAGTAAGGCATTTATTGACATTCGTAGCGCTTTGGCCAATTTTATAAATCTGACCGATTACCATATTTTGAGAAATATCTTCCCAAGTAGAATTTGCAGAATCACTTCTATACAATCCCCCATCATTTGCTAAATATAATTCATGTGTATGCGGTGAAAAGCTTAAATAATGCATATCCACATGAACTCCATTACTATTATATATCCAACTACTTCCTCCATCTATAGATTTAAAAACGTTTATTCCACCGGCATATACTATATCTGGATTTTCTGGATCTACTTCCAATGCAAGATCATACCAAGATTGACCAACACCAATATCAGAACCATCGGTTGTCCTGCCCATAATATTAGGTGAATTAGCAACTTCATAAAATGTCTGCCCAGAATCGTCTGACCGCCAAAATGAATCGAAATCATATAGATTGGTAATAAGTAAATATAACCTATTCGGATCAGCTTCGCTTACCTCAATAAGCATTCTGGATTTGATTGGGTAACCAAAAGCAGAAGAAAACGACAACCCTCCATCTGTGGAAATGTCCAACCTATTTTTTCGAACAGCATATATTGTGCTGGGGTCACCAGGCTTAAGCTCCATATCAATATAATCAGTAGGAGATATGGTTGTTTGCGTCCAATTTAAACCAGCATCTTCAGATCTAAAAAACCCTCCCGAAGTACATGCATATAGGACTTGATTACTATCAGGATGCATCCGCATTTCATTAACCGTTCGATCTCCCATTCCTGAATTAAATTGATTAAAGGAAATTCCACCATCAATACTTTTAAAAACTCCAAGTCCAGGTGCATCGCTAGCATCCTTGTCGCCGGTTCCCACATATACAATGTTTGGGTCAATAGGATCTATCAAAATAGAAGATACACCGAGGGTTGGCATGTCATCCGTAGAACTATTCCAAGTATCTCCATTGTCATTACTAATCCATAAACCTCCTGATGCTGCCCCAGCATAAATAGTATTTGGGTCCGTCGGATGAAATGCAACGGTATTCAATCTTCCAACTCCAGGGATTTCCCCATAATCAGTAGTTTGGTTAAAGTTAGGCCCAAGTGGTGTCCAATTTCCGCTAACTGATTTAATAGGTATATAATTTTTTAATGTATAAAATGTTTCGGAAGGGTTTGGCTTATATCCGTTTTCATCAATTATTTTCGCCATTCGGTATTCCCACCTTTTAAAAGGTTTATAGCCACAGCCAGGAGTTATTTGTCTATTCTCCCAAAAAAGAGCAAAAGCCCTTTGCGTTTCAAAAAAATTAGCGCTTGGATCTTGCATCATTTCAATCCAATATGGATAATTAGCAGTGTCATTTTGTTGCGAGCTGACTTTGCTTGAAAAGAGAAATACTAACGGTAATAGAAAGAGTATTTTTTTCATAAATTCAATTATTACTCTAATTTAAGAGAATAATAAGCAAAAAGTATCTTTAGAACTGTCTTTTTGAAAACAAAGTTGGAGCTTCACTAATGTGTTATTCCGGTTTCTGACTTCTTTGTTTTTAGAAATTGTTACTCAATAAGAATTGCTTTTAATATTTCAGTTTCCTTGTTTATTGTAAGCTTATAGTAATAAGTGCCTGGAGATAAGTTAAAGGTCGACATATCAATAGGAATAACATGTTTTCCATAAGCTAGTGTATTATTCGTTAACTCCATTATAAATTTACCGCTACTGTCTAAAAGCTCAATTTGAACTTTTGACAACTTATGTAGCTTAAATGAAATATAAGTCAAGTTTGTTGTGGGATTTGGAAAAACACTCATTTCCATAATACTATCTGACAATGATTCTTGCGGAAGGTTAAGGATATCACCTATAGGAGTTACATCTGTCCAAATACTGAGCTGGCCTCCATTGTGTCTGGTCCATATTGGCCGAACAATATTGTTATGAGCCACTATATTGTTATAATCGCCAAAAAAAACACCATTCGTAGGAATAAAAGGTGTGTCACTAATTTTTCGATTTATAAACGTACTTCCTCCATCTGATGAGATAGCCAAGTAAACATCTGTTTGATTATCCAGATAAGCTCTTCTATCATAAAACACAAAATACAAATGTCCATTGGTTTGATCAACATCCATCCAAGTAAAAAACTGATGTTTATTTGAATTATCATTATTTACTCGCACCGGAATAGACCAAGTATTACCACCATCAATTGATTTAATTAACCAAATATCAGTGTCTGTTACACCATTTCTTTGATCTGACCAATTGATGTAAATAGTACCATGATTTGGCCCTCCACTAAGATCACATTTTGTAATTGGAAGCCCATTAGCCCTGTCTAATCCAGGAATATCAAAATCCCAGCCTCCAGGCATTGGGTCAACAAAAATTTCTTGAGCAAGCCAAGTATTTCCTTGATCCAAGGATCGATTAAAAACAATTCCATTTGGTCCGGTCCAAGAGACATAAATTTCACCAGATGGACCAATCGCAGGAGTTGCTCCTTCCACAGTGTTATCTTTATCGAGGCAATCTCCACTGACCTGATTAATTTTTATTGGCGTGGACCAAGAGTTTCCCTGGTCCAGGGATTTTGAAAACAATATCCTACTACTATCTAAAGAAGCAGAACTGCCATATTGATCAAATTCCGTCCATGTCATATAAATATTATTGTTGCTCCTGTCCACAATAGTCCATTGCTTATCTTGTGCCTTTGTTCCATTTAATCCAGTGTAAGACCCATCAGACCATGACACCCCTCCATCAGTAGACTTTTGACAGACGATTCTATCTATCCAATTGGCTCCAGGAGTATTTGATAAATGTGTGAAATAGAAATGCCCCAGAGTATCCACATCAATGACAGGGTCTCCCCATACGCCATAACTGGAATTTAACGTATTTACATTCCAAGTTGCACCAGTATCAATTGAAGTATAATAATAATTTAAGTTAGAGCCAGCAACAAGAACGTTTGGATTAGATGGATCCATCATTATAGATGGTTCTGTTGGGTTTCCTGCATTCGTTATTTGAATATTTTGAGCGCATAGACATAGGCTTAAAATCGGCGCCAAAAAAGCTACAAATACTAATTTAATTTTTATAGTTATCATAGGTAATAATTGAAGTAGATATAAGCCTTTACAAAACAAAAAAAACTTCTCAAAAGAACGTTTTTTTTATGTATAATCTGAATCTTGCTTTTCTATTTTCTCCAAGCACTATAAGTTAAAAAATACGCTCCATTAAAAATGAAGGCTCTCAACAATTTAACTGACATACATAGTATCCTTTATTGCATTCACCAATCGTTTAACATTTGGTAAAGCTTCTGCCATAAGAGGTTTAGCAAAGGGAAAAGGTGTGTCGCTTTGTGTTACTCTTTGCACAGGTGCGTCTAAATAATCAAATGCATAACGTTGGAGGTGGTAAGCAATCTCACTCGAGATAGATCCAAGCGGGTGGCTTTCTTCCAGAACAACACAACGTCCAGTTCTTTTAACAGATTCTACCACAGTAGCATAATCTAAAGGCCTAATCGTTCTTAAATCAAGAATTTCACAATCAATTCCTTCTTTGGCTAATATATCTGCCGTTTCTTGCGCTAGTTTAATAATCTTTCCGAAAGTAACTATCGTAACATCCTTTCCTTTCCTTTTAATATCTGCTTTTCCAATCGGAATTAGATATTCAGTTTCAGGAACCTCTCCTTTATCTCCATACATTTTTTCTGACTCCAAAATCAACACAGGATTATCATCTCTAATTGCCGATTTCATTAAACCTTTAGCGTCATAAGGATTAGAAGGAGTGCACACTTTTAATCCTGGAACATTGGCGTAAAAAGATTCGAATGCTTGTGAGTGGGTTGCTGCCAGCTGTCCAGCCGTTCCATTACCGCCTCTAAATACAATTGGACAGTTAAATTGACCTCCACTCATTTGCAACATTTTTGCTGCGCTATTTATAATTTGGTCTGCTGCAAGAATTGCAAAGTTCCATGTCATAAACTCAACAATTGGCCTTAAACCATTCATTGAAGCTCCAACTGCTATTCCAGCAAAACCTAGTTCAGCAATCGGAGTGTCTATAATCCTTTCTGGTCCAAACTCATCCAACATTCCTTGAGAAACTTTATAAGCGCCATTGTATTCAGCTACTTCCTCACCCATTAAAAACACGTTTTTATCTCTACGCATTTCTTCGCTCATTGCTTCCCCAAGGGCTTCTCTAAATTGTATCGTTTTCATCTGTTTTCAAATTTTAGGAAAACAAAAATAGAGTTAAAACATGTAAAATCATTACCGAATCGATAATAATTATTCGATTCCGATTTTAGATTCATAATAAAACATTAAAAGGTATGCAAGCATAACAAATAATTGTGTAAATTTGAATGCTCAAGAAATGGATTTAGTTACATTTGCAACTCCAATTTATTCTTGGAATAACAAAGATTAAAAACAAGTAAAATATAACATATGAAGTTATTAGTTTGTATTAGTAAAGCACCAGACACAACATCAAAAATTTCTTTCACTGATGGTGATACTAAATTTGATGAAAATGGTGTGCAATACATTGTAAATCCTTATGATGAGTGGTACGCGTTGGTGCGTGCACTAGAATTGACCGAAGCAAATGGAGGAACCGTTACAACAATTACTGTTGGAACTGCCGCGGATGATCCAACAATTAGAAAAGCACTAGCCATAGGTGCTACAGATGCTGTAAGAGTGGATGCAGAAGCAAAAGACCCCTATTTCGTTGCAAAGCAAATAGCCGAATACGCAAAAGCTAACAACTTTGACATCATTCTCACAGGAAAAGAAACAATCAATTACAATGGTGCTCAAATTGGAAGTATGCTTGCTGAAATGTTAGATCAACCTTTCGTGTCTTTAGCACAGAAACTGGAAGTTTCTGGAAATACAGCCACATTAGAAAGAGATGTTCCTGGTGGAGCAGAGGTTATTGAAGTAAATACACCTTTCGTATTAAGTGCTGCAAAAGGTATGGCAGAGCAAAGAATTCCAAACATGAGAGGGATTATGGCTGCTAGAACAAAAGCATTAAACGTAATTCCTGCTGTTGAAACAGCTGAATTAACTAGTATAGTTTCTTACAGTATGCCTGCAGCCAAAGCAGAATGTAAATACATTGATGCAGATAGCATGACCGAATTAGTAGAATTATTACACAACGAAGCAAAAGTTATTTAAGAATATGTCAGTACTAGTATTTATAGAAACAAAAGGGAAAATTTCGAAAGCTGCCAGGGAAGCAGTTACTTACGGAAGTAAAATAGGACCTACAACAGTAATTACTTATGGAGACGCTGATGCAGCTTCTCTAGCATCTATAGGAGATAATGGTGCAACCAAAGTTTTGGTTTGTAGGAACTTGAGCGAAGGAAACGATCAACAATTAACTAAGTTAATCACTGCGGCAGCAAATAACTGTGGTGCTGATGTAATAATTGTTTCGCAAGATCAATTAGGGAAGGCTGTTGCGCCAAGAGTTGCAGCTAGCATGGAAGCTGGTCATGTTTCTGGAGCTATTGCACTTCCAGATACAGCAAACGGATTTATAGTTAAAACAAATGTGTTTTCAGGAAAAGCTTTTGCTAATGTTTCTGTCAGCTCATCAAAGAAAGTAATTTCTTTATTGCCCAATTCTATTTCACCAGAATCTACTGGAGGAAATGCCGAAGTTGAAGAATTTAACACAGATTTAGGGAGTGCTGGAATTACCGTTAAAGAAATGAAAACACAAGGAGAAGGAGTTCTTTTACCAGAAGCCGAATTAGTTGTTTCTGCAGGAAGAGGTTTAAAAGGTCCCGAAAACTGGGGAATGGTAGAAGATTTAGCGAATACTTTAGGTGCTGCAACGGCTTGCTCTCGTCCGGTAGCTGATATTGGCTGGAGACCTCATCATGAACACGTTGGACAAACGGGAGTAGCAATTCGTCCTAACTTATACATTGCTGCTGGAATATCTGGAGCAATTCAACATTTAGCAGGAGTAAATGGTAGTAAAACTATTGTTGTTATCAATACAGATAGTGAAGCTCCATTCTTTAAAGCTGCAGATTACGGAATCGTAGGTGATGCCTTTGAGGTATTACCAAAATTGAATGAAGCAATGAGAACTTTTAAAGCTTCTCAAAACTAGCATTATTAGTAACGTTTAAATACAAAACCTCGAGCAGTAATGTTCGAGGTTTTTTGTTCTCACCTCTTAATCAAAGATTAAAAAGTGTTTATCACATTTTTTAAAACAATTTAATGGATGTTTGAATAAGGGGTTTAATTTAATTATTTTCGTACTAGAACAGATAGAGTATCAAAATACTAGTGCAGAAGGTATGGAGAAAATTAAATTGGATATAGTAGGTCTATCCTACAGTCAAACACAATCTGGTGCTTATGCGCTGGTACTAGGAGAGTCTATAGGCAAAAGAAGACTTCCGATTATTATTGGAGGTTTTGAAGCGCAGGCGATTGCTATTGAGTTAGAGAAAATGACCCCAAGCAGACCACTAACGCATGATTTATTTAAGAATTTTGCAGATGAATTTGACATACATGTCCAAGAAGTTATTATCTACAACTTGGTTGAAGGAATTTTCTTTGCAAAATTAATTTGTGAAAAAGATGGCAAAGAAATAGAGATTGACTCCAGAACTTCAGATGCCATTGCATTAGCGGTTAGATTTGAATGTAATATTTTTACCTATGAGTTTGTTCTTGGTTCAGCTGGCATTGTATTGGAGGATGAAGAGGATGAAGACAATTCGTTTATGGAAGACGATGTCGATTTGGATGAATTAACCAAAGATCCTGTGGAAACTTTTACATTAGATGATCTGGAACAAAAAATGCAAGAGGCTATAGAAAATGAGGATTATGAGCAGGCATCTAAAATTCGAGATGAAATCAAGAGACGTAATTCAAACTAAGATATTCCTGTTATTTGAAAACACTAAACCATATACTTTTATTTGTAATCCTGGCGGGACTATTCTCTTCTTGTTCAAAAAAAGCTCCTACCGAATTATCACTTAATGAAAAGTTATCGGGTAAATGGTCTTTGAGTATTAATCGATATAGTGATGGAAATTACGTGCCATTTGATTCCGCTGAGTATTTTATTGACTTTGACAAAAAAACTGAATCATTCAACAGTAATATCATTGAAGGACTGCAAGACACTACAAGTGGGTCCTGGAATATTAAATCAAAGGATTCTCTTATAACATTTACACCGTTTGTTTCAAGAAGTAAAATTCGGATTGACTCTACCGTCGTGTTTCTGGATTCCAGTAAACGGAAAGTTGTTTATTTTTCAGGAGGTCAACAAATACTGAAAGATGAAAATGGTAAGCTAGAACAAAAATTTGCCAATCAAACTATGTCTATCGATTACCTTGAGGGGGATACCTTGATAATGGGAACATTAGGAATGACATCTTGCTTTATCAGAGACAATTCAGCTTTGCCTAAAATGGAGCCCTATTCATATCTGTCTATCCTCAGAGGAATGTTAGGAATGGCATTCCTGTTAGTTATTGCCTGGTTATTTAGTGCAAACAGAAAGGCGGTTAATTGGTCTTTAGTAGGAAAAGGAGTCGCTCTGCAACTGATAATTGCTTTTTTAGTTTTGCAAGTCCCTTTTGTTGAAACTGGATTTGACTATATAAGTAAAGGTTTTGTTTGGGTTATTGCAAAAACCGATATTGGAACTGATTTTTTATTTGGACAACTTGGAATCGGAAAAGTACAAGCCCCTCTGTTAACTTTTGCAATTAAAGTATTGCCCACAATTATTTTCTTTTCTGCATTAGTTAGTCTTTTCTATTACTGGGGAATAGTCCAGAAAATCGTTTATGCTTTTGCCTGGATTATGAAAAAGTTCATGCGCTTATCCGGCGCAGAAAGCCTTGCTGCTGCTGGAAACGTTTTTTTGGGACAAACGGAAGCTCCTTTGTTAGTTAAACCTTACTTGACGGGAATGACTAAGTCGGAAATCATGTGTCTGATGACCGGTGGAATGGCAACAATTGCGGGAGGAGTATTAGCTGCTTACGTTAATTTTTTAGGAGGTGATGACCCCGCAGAACAAGCATTTTTCGCCAAACATTTATTAACAGCTTCTATTATTTCTGCGCCTGCAGCTATAATAGCGGCTAAAATATTAGTTCCTGAAACAGAAAAAATAAACGAAGACTTAACCGTTTCAAAGGAAAAAATTGGCAGCAATGCTTTAGAGGCAATTTCCAACGGTACAACTGATGGATTAAAATTAGCTGTAAATGTTGGGGCAATGTTGTTAGTATTTATAGCTTTAATGGCTCTGGGGAATGGTGTTTTAGGATGGATTGGAAACATGAGTGGACTGAATTCTGCTATCGCTGAGAATACTGCGTATGGAGCCCTTTCGTTTGAGTTCATTTTGGGATACGCTTGTCGTCCGGTGGTATGGATGATAGGAATTGAATGGGCGGATTCTATTTATGTTGGAGAATTACTCGGAACTAAAACGGTATTAAATGAATTTGTTGCGTATCCTAGACTAGGAGAAATGAAAGATGGCGGGATGATCTCTCAGAAGTCAGTGATTATGAGCACCTACATGTTATGTGGGTTTGCTAACTTTGCTTCTATTGGAATTCAAATAGGTGGAATAGGTGCGCTAGCCCCTACTCGAAAGGGATTATTGTCTCAATTAGGTGTAAGAGCCTTAATTGGCGGAACCGTTGCTTGTTTGCTGACTGCAGTTATTGTTGGAATGACACTATAACACGTTAAATTCTGCGATCTTATTAACATTTCAAATCAACTTATTAACCTCGTTTTCAGCTACGGAAGTATTTAATTATTTTCGCTTTTCAAAATCCACAACATGCAGCAATACCTTGAATTATTAGATCATATTTTAGAAAATGGAGATCAAAAGGGTGATAGAACTGGAACTGGAACAATCAGTTGTTTTGGTTACCAGATGCGTTTTGATTTAGCAAAAGGGTTTCCTGTATTGACTACTAAGAAGTTACACTTAAAGTCAATTATTCATGAACTACTTTGGTTATTAAGCGGTGATACCAACATCCAATATTTAAAAGACCACAATGTAAAAATCTGGGATGCATGGGCGGATGAAAATGGAGACTTAGGTCCCGTATATGGTCATCAATGGAGAAATTGGAATAGCGATGGGATAGATCAGATTAAGGAAGTTGTAGATACCATTAAAAACAACCCAAATAGCAGAAGAATGATGGTGTCAGCCTGGAACCCAAGCGTAATGCCCGACACATCGGTATCATTTACTGAAAATGTAGCAAACGGCAAAGCAGCTTTACCTCCGTGCCATGCCTTTTTTCAGTTTTATGTAACTGACGGGAAGCTCTCTTGCCAGTTATATCAGCGCAGTGCAGATACATTCTTAGGGGTCCCTTTTAATATTGCCTCTTATTCGTTATTCACAATGATGATGGCGCAAGTTTGCAATTTAGAAGTAGGAGACTTCATACATACTTTTGGTGATGTTCATTTGTATAATGACCACATTGAACAAGCTAAACTTCAAATTACCAGAACTCCCGGAGTATTGCCAACAATGAAAATTAACCCTAAAGTTAAAGACATTTTTGATTTTAAATTTGAGGATTTTGAATTGATTAATTACGAACCACAAGCACATATCAAAGCAAGCGTTTCAGTTTAATATTTCAGAATGAAAGTATCTATCATAGTTGCAGTTGCAAACGAAAACGTCATTGGCAAAGACAATGATTTGGCTTGGCACTTGCCAAAAGATATGAAGTTTTTTATGGATACTACTCTGCATCATTATGTCATAATGGGAAGAAAGAACTATGAATCTATCCCTGAAAAATACAGACCTTTAAAAAACAGGACCAATGTAGTAGTTACCAGAAACAAAGATTACCAAGCTCCAGACTGTGTTGTTGTTGGGTCCATACGAGAAGGAATTGATGCAGCAAAAGTAAATGGTGATAAAGAATGTTTTATCATTGGTGGAGGCCAAATTTACAAAGAATCTTTAGAGATGAATATCGTTGATAAAATGTATATAACGCATATTGATGAAGAATTCGAAGGAGATACTTTTTTCCCTGAGTTCAACCAAGAAGATTGGAATTTAAGGATCTTAATGGAGCATCAAAAAGATGAAAAAAATACGCACAATTTCATCGTTACTGAGTATACAAAGAAAGGATAAGCTTTTTTACGCTACTTTTAGTTTACTAACCTTTGAATTACCAAATTGTTCTTTGGCATAATCAAGTGTTATATCCAGTTTTTTAACATCCATAGACGGAGCATTGAACATTGCATCCGTTAAAATAGCTTCGCAAATCGATCTTAATCCTCGGGCTCCCAATTTGAGATCCATAGCTTTATCAACTATAAACTCAATGACATCTTTGTGAATGTTTAACTCTATATTATCTATTGCGAAAAGCTTATCATATTGTTTTAATAAGGAATTCTTAGGTTCAGTTAATATCGAAATCAACGTCTCTTTATCTAAAGGATTTAAATAAGTCAATACCGGAAAACGTCCAATTAACTCAGGAATCAATCCGTAGGTCTTTATATCCAATTGGTTTACATAAGACAGAATATTCTCTTTAATCCCTGCAATTTCTGCTCCTGCACCAAAACCAATGGACTGTGTTTTCACTCTTCTTTCAATTATTTTCTGAATTCCATCAAAAGCTCCTCCGCAAATAAATAAAATATTTTTCGTGTCAATTTGCGTCATTTTTTGCTCTGGATGTTTTCTTCCTCCTTGCGGCGGAACACCAACCACTGAGCCTTCCAATAACTTTAACATTGCTTGCTGAACTCCTTCTCCAGAAACATCTCTTGTAATAGAAGGGTTATCACTTTTTCGAGCAACTTTGTCTATCTCATCAATAAAAACTATACCGCGCTCGGCTGATTTAACATCGTAGTCTGCAGCTTGCAGTAATCGCGACAAAATACTCTCCACATCTTCACCTACATAACCAGCCTCTGTCAAAACCGTAGCATCCGCAATACAAAATGGAACATTTAGCATTTTTGCAATCGTTTTAGCTAAAAGTGTTTTACCCGTTCCCGTTTCTCCACATAAAATGACATTTGACTTTTCAATTTCAATATCATCCTCCGTATCCTTCTGAAGTAGTCTTTTGTAATGATTGTAAACTGCTACAGAAAGGACTTTTTTAGACTCTTCTTGGCCAATTACATATTCATCTAAGGATTTTAATATCTCTGCTGGCTTCAGTAAGGTTAAAGATTTTTCCAAATCACTTGTAGTTTTTTGTCCCACTTCGTCCTGAACAATCAAATTTGCTTGTCCAATGCATGCATCACAAATATGCCCAGTGATACCAGCAATCAAAACATCTACGTCTTTCTTTTGACGCCCACAAAACGAACAACTAATCTCTTCTACTGCCATGTTTAATTATTAAATTCTCCTTAGGATAGTTGTGCAAAAGTATGAAAAAAGAAGCAAACTTCACTTTACATAGCAATGAGAATACATTTCCTATCCTAGAAAACTCGCTGATTTTAATATTCTAGTTTTCCGTCATGAATAAGCGCGCATAATCATCTTCAAGTATGGTTTTGGGGGATTCTACTGACATGTTATGTTTAATTAACTCTTTTAAAAGTTCATTTGTTTCTTGCTGCAAAGCGATCCTTTCATTTATTTTCCAGTACCAACAATTAAATCTTCTCAAAGCTAAAAAAAGGATAATTGAAACAACGAACACAACCAAATACGAAACAAAAGGGCTCTCAATATAGTTGGCTTGAGCAGCAGCGATAGTAGATTCCATAGTATGAATATTAGTGAAAGATAATTTTATCAGAGTATTAACTTATATGTCTTAATTAGTACACTCTAATCGTAAATATACACATATAAATTCAATCTTTAAAAGTGAAAGCACAAAAAAGCCTTTTGCAAATACTTGATTTACAAAAGGCTTCTGATTATTTCTGTTGTCCCACTAGGGCTCGAACCTAGACTCTTCTGTACCAAAAACAGACGTGTTGCCAGTTACACCATGGGACAATTTCTCTTAACGAGAGCGCAAATATAAAGCTCCTTTTTAAAAATCAAACTATGGCGACTAAAAAAATGTATAAAATACATGGGGAAATCTCTAAAAATCAAATGAAAGTCCGAAATTACAGCCTAAGCCATCTTATTGCTTTGCAAATCGGATTGTTTTTGTGAAACCACCATCTTTAGAGCTGATATTCAGCATATAGTATCCGTTCGCTAAATCAGAAGTTCCAATGGCAATTTTATTATTTCCCGAATTAACATTCGTAGAAAAGTTATTTACTTGCTTTCCAGAAATATCTATAATTGTTACGTCAACATTTGTATTTTGAGTAGCGTTAAATTCTAATGTTGCAGACGCATTTACGGGATTCGGGTATAACGATGTAAGGCTAATCACCTCTTCATTTTCAATTCCAACAGACCCTACTTGACTTTGACTTATTACATTTAATGTAAACCCACTTGACTTAACTACAACAGAAATTGTATCGCAAAATGTGTCAGTACATCCATTAGCATCGGCAATAGAAAGACAAATGGTATAATTACCAACTTGACTATAAGTATGCACTGGGTATTGCTGATTAGAAGTATTTCCGTCTCCAAAATCCCAAGCATAAGTAGATGGTGCAACTCCTCCCGAAGCCATATTCACTAAATAAACAACATTTGAAAATGTATTGTTTAAAGAATCATAGGCTTGCCACCAGTAAAAATCTGAATTGCATGTTGGTGGTGGAGGTGTATTTCCAACAACTACGGAATCACAATAGGTATCTGTACATCCCATTCCATCATCATAAGTTAAACACACTTCATATACTCCATTTGCATTGTAAGTATAATAAGTATCTCCATATATTGTAGTTTGAACTGTTCCATCCCCCATTGACCAAACATATGTTCCGGCAGCCGTAGAGTCAAGCGCATAGAAATACATGTTTCCATTTCCTTGGTCGTACGATATAAAAGTCGCATCACACTGCGCCCAACTCACCATTCCAGCAAATAAAGCAATCATTAAAGTAGTAATTTTTTTCATAATTTTTTTTTAAAGTTAAAAATTCAATTTTATTGTTCAATTATACAAACGCAAAAAATTCATAACAAGAGGGGGGGGAAAGGTCTCTTTATTATTTACCGGGCGCTGCAGAATTCTCGTAAACATCCCATAAACACCGGGATAAACTAACAGAAACTAAACTCAAATAATTTTCTATTTTTTAACATAAAACACTAATTAATGCTAAAAAATGTGGGTAGATTAACTTTTACACTTATAACCGCATTAATTTTTTTAAATTCGCAACCTCAACAAAGCATTTATAATGAGTTATAAAAAAATAAACAACATTACTGGATGGGTAGTTTTTTTAATCGCAACCATCGTTTATTTACTTACAGCAGAGGAAACTACTAGCCTTTGGGATTGTGGTGAATACATTACTACTGCTAATAAACTAGAAGTTGGTCATCCACCAGGAGCTCCTTTCTTTATGATGCTTGGAAGACTGTTTTCTGCTTTTTCAAGTCCTGAGAATGCCGCTTATATGGTAAATGCACTTTCAGCATTAAGTAGTTCAGCTACCGTATTATTTATGTTTTGGAGTTTAACCATGTTTGCTAAAAAACTGGCAAAGAAAGGGGCTAACCTACTTGACAAAGGACATATTGTTGCAATTATGGGAACTGGATTTGTAGGATCCATGGCTTATGCATTTACTGATTCATTCTGGTTTTCTGCGGTTGAGGGTGAAGTATATGCGATGTCATCTTTCTTTACAGCAATTGTTTTTTGGGCTATTTTAAAATGGGAAGTTGAAGTTGACGTATTTAACAATGTTGAGCCAGAGAAAAGAAGAGGAAATCCAAATCGATGGATCATCTTTATTGCTTATATGATTGGACTATCCATTGGGGTTCACTTATTGAATTTACTTGCTATTCCTGCTATTGCTTTTGTCATCTACTTTAAAAAGTATGAATTTAATGTTAAAACATTCTTGATTGCTGGGGTAATTTCTATTTTAACACTAGGAATTGTTCAATCTGTTATAATTCCTAAGCTCCCATCTATTGCCGACTCATTTGAGCGTTTATTCGTAAATTCTTTAGATCTGCCATTTAATACCGGAGCATTCTTTTTTATTGCACTACTTGCTGGAGGGTTGGCATATGGTATCTATTACACTGCGAAGAAACAAAAAGCAATGTGGAATACCCTAATTCTATCATTTACGGTTTTACTCATTGGATACTCTTCATTTACAATGATTGTTGTTCGATCAAATGCAAACCCTCCTTTGGATGAAAACAACCCAGAAACATTATCTGCGCTTGTATCTTATTTAAATCGTGATCAATATGGCACATGGCCTGTTCTATACGGCCAATATTGGAATACTCCACAAAAAGGTTCCTGTGAGGCAAAAGATTTGCTGCCTGCTAAAGTCTCAAACATGAAAGTATTCACCCTTGAAGGAATGAATTCTCGTTTTGAGACAGCGTCAAATAATGCGGTTAAAATTAACGAACTGATTAGTAATTTAGGCTTAAATGCAACTGTTGTTCCGAGCACCAAGAATCCTGGGAAAAATGTTATTACAATAATTGGTAGCGAACAATCATTCATGAATATGTTTGAATTGGAAGACTACCAAAATAGGGTTGCACAAGCAAACGAAGAACTCGCAGCAAACGGTATTGATTTAAACATCCAGTTTGGAAGTGAAGTAGGAGAAAAATACATAAACACTTTCGCGCACAGACCAAAAGGAGAAAAAACATATGAAAAGCAATTTATGACGCTTTTCCCAAGAATGTATAGACAAGGTGAAGGATCTAATTATAGAGTTTGGTGCGGTTATGAAGGAGACATCAACAACCCTCTTCCTCCTACTTACAGGTATTTCGGTCAAGTTCCAGGTATGACCACCAGAAGCCAGGAGTATCAAAGATTATTGGAAGCTGGGTACGAAAAAGAAGCTGCGGGACTTGAGCAAGATGGGTTATACAAGCCAACAATGGAGGAAAACATTTCATTCTTCAAGGACTACCAAATTAACTGGATGTATGTGCGCTATTTCCTATGGAATTTTGCTGGGCGACAAAATGACACCCAAGGATATGGCTTAACCGGACCAGGCAGTGAGATTCTAGATGGTAACTGGCTAAGTGGCGTGAATTTTATTGACAACCAAAGGTTGGGAGCACAAGAGAACTTGCCCACAATACAAAGATTAAACAAGGGATACAATAAATACTATTTACTGCCTTTAATACTTGCGCTAATTGGATTTATATTTCATATAGTTAAGAGCCCTAAAGATTGGTTTGTGATATTGTTGTTATTCCTATTAACAGGTTTGGCAATTGTTGTTTTCCTTAATCAAAAACCCAACGAGCCTAGAGAAAGAGATTACGCCTATGCCGCTTCTTTTTATGCTTTTGCATTTTGGATAGGTATTGGAGTTTATGCCCTTTTTGATGCTGCTAGAAACATGAAATGGAAAGATTTAGGTCTGGTTGCTGCCTATAGCCTTGGTGCTGGAGTTGTTCTTTATGGCTTAGAGACAGCTTTTAGTGCAGATGCTACTACCGTAAATCATGCTTTTTCCTATACTATTTTTTACATGTCGGCTATTGCTTTAGCGCTGCATGCTACAATGATTTTGATTGGAGATGCTATTAAAAACAAACTAACTCATGCAGCATTATCTACCGGGATGTGCCTAGTAGTTCCATTCATTTTGATTTATCAAAACTGGGACGATCATGACCGATCCAATAGATCAACGGCAAGAGATTTTGCTTACAACTATTTGGCTTCATGTGATGAGAATGCAATGTTGTTTACAAATGGAGATAACGACACCTTCCCATTATGGTATATTCAGGATGTAGAAGGTGTACGAACAGATGTTCGGGTTGCAAACATGAGCCTTTTAAGCACGGATTGGCATATCAACCAAATGAAACGGAAAGCTTGGGATTCCGATCCACTGCCGATTACTTTAAATGAGTTTGACTATAGAAATGGAACACGTGATTTTGTGATTTTTGATGAAAGCCCATCTAAAAAAGGAAAATATTATTCTGCAAAAGAAGCGATTAATTTTATTATGAATGACCAACACTTAAAGGCATTCCCAGGGATGTGTAACCTAGAATCATATATCGATTTTAGAGGTGTGTACATTCCTGTGGACAAAGAAGCTGCGCTTGCTCATGGAATTGTAACACAGAAACAATATGATGCAGGTTTGGAAGATACCATTCGTTGGAATTTAAGTGGAGGAGCTCTTTATAAAGCAGATTTGGCAGTTTTAGATATTCTTGCAAATTACAAATGGGACCGCCCTATCAATTTTGCTAGTTTAGGTGGAATTGGAGCAAATTCTGGAATTGGAAAATACATGCAGGCGGAAGGGGTAACATATAAATTAACACCTATTGACTTTGGTGGTGGTGGCGGAACCAATACTAAAAAAATGTATGATCTTGTTATGAATGAATCAGATAGTTCATTCTTATGGGGAAATATGAAAGAAGAAGGTGTTTTAGTGGATTATTACACCTTAAGAATGGTTCAGAATTTACGTATGCAAATGATGAAGTTAAGTGATGCGCTTATTGTTGAGGGGCAAAATGAAAAAGCAATCGCTATTTTGGATAAGACGTTCGAAATAATGCCTATTGAGAATAATCAAGTTGCTCCAGATGACATTTGTTTTTACTTAGTTGGAAACTACTATGATGCTGCAAATGCTTTTTCCGTTGCCGGAGATTCAACTTTATATATCGAAACGAAAGCCAAAGGAGATAAGTTAGGCAAACAATTGGCTTTACTTG
>Ga0233450_10001624_pt1 | contig 23194 bp, 27 predicted proteins | sample 011ome_30_FD_189956 | JGI IMG/M metagenome (GOLD analysis project Ga0233450, IMG submission 189956) | Coastal salt marsh microbial communities from the Groves Creek Marsh, Skidaway Island, Georgia - 011501CT (spades assembly) | ecosystem: Environmental > Aquatic > Marine > Intertidal zone >... | reverse complement strand
GGCGGCAGGGGCCCGTAACTATAACTCGCCCTGGCGTATAGATAACTTAGTAGCATTTAAAAACTGGGCTCGTACCGTTTAAACTGTATGTAGTTTTCCAAAATGTGTATCGTATGGATCCGGTGGACCATGAAATACTACTATGCTACAGTCATCCGGTATTACCCATTCACGATCTGGTTGTAAGTAATCTTCGGGATAAGTTATTTTGGGACTACCATGTTTAGTTCCACCATGTAGTATTTCCCACTTGTAACTCATACACCAGTTAGTGGGCCACCACGTCTTACCTGTATGTGATTTAAACCAGTGCGTAATATAGTCCTGATCACCCCTGAACTGTTGGGATATCTGTCGCCAGTTACTGTCAAAGTGTTTACATATGGCCGTGTATTCGTTAACGGGGAAACGTATTACACTACTGTTGCTAACAGGATAGTCCCGTATAAACTTGCGATTAAAGTCCTGGCATATTACAAACTTACCCGGTTCGTATGTCCATAAGTGTGCAATGTCATTGACTAATACAGTATCCAAGTCCAGGTATAGTACATCACCATACCAGTTGATTGTGTCGCTGAACATAAACACTTTGTACCACCAACAGTGCCTACCCGTAAACCGCCAGTCGTCCGGTAGTAGTACTGCACGAGTATCACGTAACCCTATTCCCATAATACGTGCAGGATCATCAGTTAGCACTGTAAGTCTAGTAGGCACACTACAATAACGATCCAACTGTTGTCGCTTCTGTACTATGTGCTTATCAGTAAACTTAGTTCCTGCAAATACTACACATACATCTTTCATTGTGTGTACTCAGTAGTTTGTAAAAGTTTTAATAATGGTTTTTCATTATTGCACATTATACTCATAACTACTCTGGGTAGGTTTGTGTTATAAATTTCAACACTATGGGGAATACTACTATTAAAAACAACTGGTTTAGTCATATTATATTCAGCAATAACTTCACCTGTATCTTTATGCCATCGTGTTACGTTACCCGAAGTATTTTGTATAGGTACATTAATTTTACTAATCAGTGGAGGTTCGTCAGTGTGTATATCCAGTGCTGTTCCTAAATCGTGACTAATAATAAAACTAATTTCATTTGGTATAATTTTCTTTGGCATAAGCCAACGTATTATACTAGGACAGTTTTTAATAACTAATTGTGTATCAGTTGTATTCCAGGGTTGTTTGGGTTTTACTACCAAAAGATTTGTATGCTCAGTAAGATAATCTATTGCTTCCTGTTGAATTTGTTCAAGAACATCACAATCTAAGATACAAAAACATTTGGTGTTATTACTGTTCATTGTGAATACTCATAATTAAAAAGTTTTATTATACGTTCGAATGTCGCCGCTATTGCATCAATAGTAAGTACTGTATGTTGTACAGGTTTCTTGTTTTTGTCATACTTTTTAAATGTACTTAACATTTCATTATTGTAAGGCAGTGGACTGCTGAGCATTTCGTTATGTATATCTTCATAACGCATTAACTGATCTACACGCACATCATCATCTGCATAACGAAACCAACAATCATATTGTTTGGTATTGTTTAAACAAAAGTCTTCAAAATTAACTGTGCCATCAGTATGCCAATAATAGTAACTAATCATTTTATCCCAGGGATTTCTTTCTACTGCAAACTTGTAGTATGTTCGCCATTCATTAGGATAGTGTTTCGCTATCCACTGCCAGTGTATGTGTCCTTTACGGTGTGGTTCGTTTAATCTAGGTGTACCATCTATATCACTACCTGTGCATATATCCCTTGGTCCTAGGTATTTGCTAAGAAAGTGCTCAATACTACTGCCTGCAGTCTTGCGTGTCTTTACAAATATAAATTTATGTTCGTGTGATATTATCATTCTACAAAACGTGTAGCCGTATACACAGTTTGCCAATACTGTTCATCACAGTATGTTAAGTTAGGATTACGGTTAAACAAATCGTTATACTGTTTATCTGCTAGTGCTACAAATATTTGTCTAGGTGGTTTACGGTTATCTGCTAGATGTGTAAAGTAAACATCTGCAAAGCCTGCATCTTTACACCAACTAGCGTAACAAGCAGTAGTAGCACCTGTCCAGTTACTGCTTGCATTAAGCTCAGTAGTTCTATAAAATTTGCTTTGTGCTATGTTTTGATCGGGTGCATTTAAATCCACAAAAGTTTCAAATATAAAAACACCACGACATATACGTGCCATATTATCTATTGCAAGCAGTGGATGTCTCAAGTGATACATTAATCCGTGTGCAAATACCCAATCAAAGTCTCCACTTGCTTGATATATACTTTCTTTTTTTACTACTACACGACTGTTGAGATTTTTATGGTGGAAGTCCAAATTACGCCTGCCCGGTCTTTCTGCATTAAGTTTATTAATCCAATCCCAGTCTTTTACAGATCCCCAATCGTAATCCTCTCCTAGTTCTACATCACTTGCTTCTACGTATTCTGCACCCTGCATCTCTGGCCAGAAAGCCCACCAACCTTCATTAGTTGCTACGTCTAATACACGGTTGCCCGTAAAGTCATAATCTGTAATACCCAGTAAATCTGTCCATGTAGTAAAGTCTATTTTACCATATGTAGTTCCGTCTGGATATGTTATTTTCATTCTAAAACTCATGCTAAAATCCTATTTGTTTAAGATGGTTCCAGGCTTGTCCTTCTCTTATTTCTCTTAGAGTCCATTGTGTATATGCTAAACTATGTAACCAAGGTTCTCTATTGATGAACTGTGCATGTTTTGGGTTTGCAAGTTGATTAGGAGTTAAACATACTGGACTTGCCATACTGCGAATATCATAACAAAAACTAGGAATACCCTGTAGTACTGCCTGTGTAAGAACATTACTGTTGTATGATATTACAAATCGTGCACCACTTAAATCTTCTTGTAGTCCTTTTCCACCTTCAAAGTATGTTCTATCTTCCCAGGTGTTACTAAGTGTTACACCTTTTATATTGCCCAGTATATTTTTCCATGAACTATACTTTGTTCTCAAGTGTGGTCTAATTACAATAGGTAAATCTGGATATATATTTCTAATCTGATTAACAACTAACATTAACCAATGTCTATATTTGCCATGGGTCTCATGCATAGGTATAAGTGTACTGTCATTGACTTTTTGCAAACATATTAATGCATAACCGCCTTTGCCAGTTCTCCAATCAATCACCTGTATATCCTGTGCTTTTTTAATAGTATTCCATCTATCTTCAGGACAATCTATATTATAAAAGTAACCCTGTCTTAAAAAGTGAAACCATCCAAGTGTGTAATACCAATCGTCTGGATTACCCTTATAACTGTTTTGCCTAAATGCACTGAGCTCACAAACTAGATAGGGACGACCTGTACTTTTTATATATTCATATGTTTTGTCTTTAATACTTCCGTCTTCATTTATATTACTGGGTTTGTCTACATTTATTTGGAAAAAATACTGTGACTTGTATTTGTGTCTGTCTTTAAAGTCTATAATTTTCCAATCTTCTTTACCAAATTCAATAGGAAATGCATCTGATAACTGATGCTTAAACGCTATCATCTCACAACGTTCTTTACCAAACATATCTTCCGGTTCAGGCCGGTCTATGTTTTTATGTTTATCGCCCCATTTTTTTGCTTGGCGTATTTGTTTGTCTGACATGTGATTGATGGACATTAGTTTTGTTCCTGTAACATACGCCATGCAGTACCGTCTTCTATATCTCTGCGTTTCCATTGATTATATGCTAGCCAGTATAATAATGGTGCTCTATTGGTTGGTTCTGTATTAAATTCCTGTGGGTCTGTTTGATTATTGTAGACATCTAAATTAAAACTTACCTTAATGCAACAACTGTTCTCACTAGTAATAACAGGAATACCTTTCATTGTTGCCTCGAGTGCAACCATACTGTTATAAGCGATTACACACTGAGCATCCATTAGTGCGTGTTCTAAAGGTTGATCCTGTTGAGGATATGTTTTAAGTTCCAGTAAATTACCACGTCCATCAACAACTGGTTCTTTTGGTTTACGTCTTACCTGTATCCTAAAGTGTTCTTTCTCAGGCAATAGTGTTTTAAGTTTATTGACTATACTGTCAAGCCATTCGTCAGGACCTTGATTAAAAAACCATGCTACTGCTCCTGTTGGAGGAAGAACAAGAATGTTACGTCCTCTATCTTTGTTTTGTTTCCAGGGCAAACATTGATAGCCATGATGTTTATGAAATCCATTCCAACGGTCTTTATCAACTGTATGTAAATTAGTGCAAGTGTGTCCGTTTTTAGTAATACGCAACCAACATTTGCCGCCGTAGCCAGGACAAAAATACGCATGGTCTATATAATAATAGTCTAAATTTTTACTTTTAACATCTTTTAACATTTCACCTGTACCACGAAGTATACCAAGTGTTGCTACTGCATCACCCTGTCTCATATCTCCAGGTAATCCATATTCTAAATAATGAGTTATTGGTATATGTTTGACTTGCCATTTACCGTTAGTTTCATTGTTGTGTCTTATAGCACCTCTTGCAAAGGCTAAGGTAATGTTTGATGTTTTAGTACGATTAGTATCATATACAAATAATTTAGGCATTAAGTATCTCTTGTGCTAATCCTGATTCTATTTCACTATGTGTAAACTGACTGTACGCAAGATTATAAAACCATTGTGTATTGTCAACACGTTTAGGATTTTCGATTTCTTCTAAGTTAATACTACTTATATCCTTTGCAAAACTATCTTTGTGACATATAGTTGGTATACCTAATAATTGTGCTTCTACTGCACATAAACTTATACTTGTTACTACACAATGAGTATCTTGTGCTTGTTCTGCAAAAGGTATCTTTGCTACACTGGGCCCACTAGTTCCATTTGCTCTTGGTTTAAGTCTTACTTCTATAGGCCTATCAGTATATCGTTTTAATTTAGTAATTGTGTTATCTATCCATTCTCTTACTGTTTGACCTGTTATATATCTTGTCATTGTCTCACTGCTAGGACATATTAATATTTTAGTTCCTGTAATGTATTCTTTAGGAGTTACATTCCATTGTTTGAATCTATCTTTAGGATAATCTTTTGTGTATCTATAATGTATATGATTTTTACTAGCTCTCCAATAAAAATCATGTGTTGTTTCTTTATACCATCTACCGTAATAAGGCATATCCCAAAAGAACCAATCTATCCTATCTTTGGTTAATTGTTTGACTTTTGTTTCATTACTGTTGATAAATCCCCAAAAGTGATGCTCATTACCTTGCCAGCCTTTTTCTATACTATCCATTACCCAGTTACATTTACTATCTGGTTTTGTTATATGTCTATGCAACATTAATAAGTAGCACTCTTATGATCTGCTTGTCTAACATCTATATTGTCGGCACTATACTCACTTTTAAGTTCATCAACAATATCGTTTACGTAACGTCCTTGGAACGGTATTTGAAAAGGTTTATCTTTAGTTTTTGTATATGCAGTTACTATACTTACGTTATGTGCTTTGCCATCTCTGTTATGTAGTTCATCATATGCACGTTCTAGTTCACTTAGTGGCATACGTGGCTTCTTTTGTTCATAGTGTGTCCAACTATCCATTGCAGTGGGACAATCTATATACTTGCCTGTGTTTTGTGCTAACCACATAAAACGCCATTCGTATCCGTTAGCTGCGGCTATGTCTCTGAACAATCCAGGATGAAAACTATAAAAGCAATGATTGAACCACGGAGCAAAAGGTAATACATTTATCATTGTGCCACCCACACGGCATAAGTTGTGCATATTTTCGAACACAGTGCGTTGGTCAAATATATGTTCACCTGTTCCGTTGTTTGTAACATAATCAAATTGTTGTGTGTAGTTGTACTTGTCTTTTAAAATAAAGTTCAAGTCCATTGCAATACTTCTTAGTTCAGTATTAATATCAATAGCAAGGTAATCACTAAACCCAAGATCCTCAAAGTATTCCCAGACATACTGTGTTGGTTTACGTAGTGTACGCCCACTTGTTTGTTCGCATTTGTTTAACCAGTCTTCACTGTATCTAAAACGTTGATTACCCCATTCAACTACAGTAGCACCAGGAGTAAACGCACCTTGTTGTGTTAAAGTAGCAGTAGCTAGTTGCATTATATTATTAAACGCCATTAATTATCTCCTCAACTTCGCTAAAGGTTTTGGCAAAATTTAAATTACGATACAAATCGTGTTGATCTTTTCGAGCTAAAAATTCTTCATAGTACTTGCTGTTATCGTTATTCTCCATATAGTCTCCCCAATTCCTTACAATCTTATGTCTACTAGATTTCAAATGGCTTGCAATTTTTTCTCTTACTGAACTAGGAAATACAGTTGGTCTCATATGTTTTGGATTGTGTACAGTGCCACACCATGGACTAGGAAGTCTATAAAGTTCACACCAATCAAAAAATTCACTTAAATAATAAATGTTATAGGCACTAAGAGTATGGCTTATGCTAAGTTTAAGATTTGGTGTTTCATCTTGTTTATTCAAGTACTTTATTACCGATTGTTCTAACAGTTCATTTTTTGCAGGGTATCTTATATATTCATATCTTTTACCAATACCATCTATACTTAATTGTATATCAACTCCTGCAAATTTACTCCACATATCCCACCAATCGTCACTAGGGAAAACTTGTGCATTTGTTGTGTAGTGCAATGTAATTTCTTTGCTTTGTCCACTATCTACATATCTTCGCAAAAGTTCTTTTTGTTTTTTAATTTCACTTAACAAAGGTTCACCGCCTTGAACATCAAAATGTATTACATTAGGCATTGCATTATATATGTCGTTTGCAGTAGCACTAATGATTTCTAGCGGCTTTATATCTGTTCCATATAAGTCAAGGTATTCTTTACGCCATTTACTACTAGATTGGGGGAAGCATGTTATACATTTAAGATTGCAAGTATTACCAAAAGCTATACTTGCAACAATGTATCCTTTATCTTCAGTATAATTATCAAACTCAGTGGTCCATCTTTCATAGTCTAGTATTCTTTTACTCTTTATTCCATTTTCTTCTTCAGTTTTACATCTTATACATTCTATAGGCCATTCACCATTAATCATTTTATCTTTAATATTTTTTAAAAATTTACTGTTTGTATAGTCTTTAATATTTTGATTTAGAATATTAGGTTTATCTTCATGATTTGATTGAAATTTACAACAAGGTGTAATAGATCCACGTGGACTTATGTCTATACTTGTCCATGGCAGTAAGCAAATAGGTTTCATTAGTCTACTTTTTGAAAATGATAGTATTCACGTTTGCCACCTGGCCTTGCTTGACCATGATCAATTTGTTTAAATTTTGTTTTAAATGCAGTAATCATTTTATTTGTATGTTCTATGTTGTTAGGTCTGTTTTCTAATTTTTGTGTTTCATGTACAACTATACCACCGGGTGCAACTAAATCATAATACTTACTTACTATTTGTTCTTCAGTAAGTCCACCGAAGTCACGTAGTTGTATGCTTACCGCAAGGCTTAATAGTATATCATATTGTTCTGTTGTTTCAGAAAACTCATTAAATGTTTTTTTAACCCAATACACATTTGTGGGTTTATCATCTGGAAGTTCTACAAAAGGTTCAACCCCAGTAGCACTTGATACCATTGGTGCTACTAGTTGTGTTATGTAACCATCATTACACCCAATGTCTACAAGTTTATGTTCTGGCTTACAAACTCCATTAAGTTTCATACGTTTTACCCTATCTATAGCGTCAGCAGTACCAAAACGTTTTTGATATTTTTTCCATTCATTCACTATCTTTTCGCTAGGTTGTGTAAATGTAGTCATTGATTTATATACCTCTCTTGGGTTGCGGTCTTTGAGTATGTGTATTTTTTCTTTGTCAGGCAACTTTGCTACCAGTTCTGCTTCATAACAATCTCTTGGACTCTTTAGTGTATCTATTAGTGTTTGTCTAAATGTATCTGGATTATACTGTGCATATAGTTCTTTAAATCTATCACTCATATTAGATTCAGCTTCACTGTTAACTGGACAAGCCATCTCAAAATCTATTAAACTTAATTCTCCATCTTGTATACAAAAGTTACTTAAAGGAAATACATTTTGTTTGTTTACTTTTGCTTTTCCATCCATGCCTACATGGAAGTATTTTATTTTATGTTTTTCTAATGTATCAGCAATCCTAGTTGCTTGTTCTAAGTATAGCAAAAGATTGTGTTCTTGCCAAGTATTAAATAAACTTTCACCAGTATTTGTCATTTTGATACCCAATATATCATCATAGGTTTCAATAATTTGTGGGAAATGCAATTCGCCTTTGAGTCTGTTTAGACAAGTTGTTTCTCTATCCCAACAATCTTGATATGTGCCTCTACTTGGTTTAAGTGCTTTGTTCCTTATGTTAAAAATTTTTACTACAGTTTCATCACCAATGAATACACCACTAGTTTTTCCTATACTGTATTTCATTATGATTTTATTTCTTTTACTTTCCACATTTTGCCATTACCATTAAATTCACCAATTATGTTTATACTTCGTCTACGCTCTATAGGATTTATTCTTGGTGTAACACTATGTATACTGCCCATTACATTTAGAAACATACAAAAACTATTCGCTTTATATGGAACTTCACGTATAGGTTTATGTATATTATCTTCTACTTGTCTGCCTAAACTTTTATTCACTTGTTCTATATTACCTGTCTGTTCGTGTATAGTAAAGTTACCACCTTCACTTATATCATTTAATTTACGCATATAAAGCAAGCCTGCGTATATTTCTACAGGGTTATCAACGTGAGGTGTACGGCTTGTTCCTGTTTGATCTACAGGTTCATGTACAACAAATTGGCAGTCTGTTACATATTGTCCACTATTGTCTACATCTCTTACAGTAATATTATCTGCGTCTAGTAAATTTTTATATTGGTTGTAGTTAGATTCTATTACAGGTGCAAACAAATTTAAACATGCTTTAAAATATTCAGGACTTGTATGGTAAGCAAAAAAATCCTGCCATATAGCTGGTATAGGTTTATGATTTGCTTCCTTACATTTGTATCTATAAGTTATGCCTCCATCATGTGGACTAGTACTAGTAACTAATTCTTCTGGAAATGTTTCTTCTAATTCTTTGTATAGGTTTTCTGGCAATGCTTCTTCTACACAAACATATGGATAAGGATGTGTATATACTTCTTTTACATTTTGTATCACACTAAGATTGCTCATTTTTTTATTCCTTGAGATTTTTGTTCCTGTGCAGCATCATATTCATGTGGGTTTTTCATTTTCTCTGCACGTATTTGTTGTTTAGTTACTTGACGTAAGTCCTGCCAATGCGGATTATTATGATGTTGAAATCCACCTACTAAATCACCTGCTAAACTTTTTCCTACTTCTTTTCTAAATCCTTTTAAATGATCCATGTATGCTCCTAGTGGACTATTGATAAAGATATGGCCACCTTTATCTGGACCTCCTAGGTCATTCATTTCTACACCTATAGACTTAAAATCTTGTATAAGCTCTCCAAATATAAAACTATCATGATATTCAACATGATTGAATATATCATCGCTTTCATATATCCATCTCCATAGTTCCATAAACTCTTCAAACTTTGGATGATTACGATTAAACATCATCCACCCACATTCGGGCCATGTACGTCTTCCTAAATATGTTACTAGTTGATTTTCACTAGGAGCAATACTGTGTAAAAATTCCAAAGACATAGGAGTATGTGTCCTTACATCACCATCGCACCAAATAAAAATATCTGTATCACATGTTTTTGCAAAGTGCCATAATGCAAATACTTTGTTTGCAAAACGACTTGCGTCCCACAAAAAACTTTTTTTGCTTTTGTCTTTATTCCAACCATGTGCATGTGGATTATCTTTGTGTCTTTCCTGCCAAGACTTTAAATCTGGCAGCGTAGTTCTTTGATCATTAAGTTTTATATTATGATTACCTTGAACATCTGGATTATGGTCCTCAGCATAAATTGTAAGAGGAACTTCTTTTGGCCAACAATTGTTATACCCTGTAATAAATTGCTTGCCATATTTTTTGTATCCTGTTGGGTGCCAGGAGGTAAATACTGATAATGTACGCATATAACTATTTATTACTATCAAAAACAACATGAAAATATCTTACTTTCCTAATAATCTTCCTGGTAATTCTAATGAAGTTTTCCCTCAATTATTAGATGCTATAAAAGAAACTGATACATTAGTAGAACAAGACATGAATGCTGATGCTGCACTTATATGGAGTGTACTATGGTATGGTCGTATGGCTGGTAATAAACGTGTATGGGACCACTATAGGTCACAGAATAAACCTGTTATAGTAATAGAGGTAGGTGGACTTGTACGAAATAAGACTTGGAAGTTAGGTATAAATGGCATTAATCGAGATGCAGATTTTGCAGTTGAAGAATATATGCCCGATGATAGATTACATAAATTTGGCATTGTTCTCCAACCATGGAAGCAAGATGGAGATTATGTATTAATATGTGGACAACACGGGTATAGTGAACAATGGCGTGATATGCCAGACATGGATACATATTATAAAAATACTATTAGTGAAGTAAGAAAGTATACCAACAAACCTATTGTAGTTAGAAGTCATCCTAGATTTAGAGAAAGTTTACACTGGTCATGTGATACAGAATGGTATAAACAACAAGGTGTAACTTGGAATATACCTAAACATATACAACAGACTTATGATAGTTTTGATTTAGAACATATGTTAAATCACACATATTTTACAGTGAGCCACAGTAGTAATGCAGGAATTAGTAGTGTAATACAAGGAGTACCTGCAGTAGTCAGTGAACATAGTTTAGCATATGATGTAGGCACTGAAATGGGAACATGGCTTAGTAAACCTGATAGAAATAATTGGTTAAATCGTATGAGCTATACTGAATGGTTTGCTGATGAAATCGGATCACAATGGCTACGTATCAGGGAAAAACTATAATAAATATATATACGTTCACCCGTAAGGGCGGAAGTAAGCAATCGCTGAAGGAACGCACTCAACTGTAAAGGAGAGTGACAATGACAAATATAATCGAAACTAAATTTGGTACCTTGGTTAATACAAAAAAGGTAGCCGCAGGAAGTGCATCTAGTATAAAAAAATCTGGTGCGTTTTATAGTTTTTCAATTAAAATAGCAAATGATGATATAAGAGAATACTCATTTACGGATCTTGCAAGAGCTCAGTATATGAGAACAATTATGATTGGTCATTTAGAAGAAAAAATTAAAAAAGATTCGAAAATTATTGCTAGAACTGCCTAGCTTTGCTTGATAGGATCCCAGCGACGTATATCGTCCTCGGATAATAACTCGCTGGGGCCTTTCCAAATTTCTACAATATGTGCAGGATCATCAGAATCATTTACGCCTTGATGCCATACGCCACTGGGTATGTCTATAGGATTTTGCGGTTGTAAAGTGTATACTACTGGATCAACAGGAATTTGTCTATTACTAATAAGTAGTTTAGCCACTCCTGATATAATATTCCAAGTTTCACTTCTATGTATATGACGTTGCATTGATAATCTATTATGAGGATTGATTACAAGTTCTTTTACACGGAACCCTTGTCCCTTATACAAAATACGATAATAACCCCAATTACGATTTACTTTAGGTTGATTCAAGTGTGCCACCTATAGTCATATACTGTACCATCTAACCATCTAGTTACTAACCCTTGGTCAGATAAAATTCCATTACTAAGTACAACTTCTTTAATATTTTCGTTAAGTATATCCATGTCAACCATTTCATACCACGATGTATTATAAGGTAAAGGTTCTCGTTCTTTATAAGTTAAAACTTGTATTAAGTCTGTATACTTTTCTTTTTGTAAGTAAAAATCTTTTACGTCAAATCCATTTAGTGCAAGTAGATATAGTATTTGACTCACTGTAAAAGTGTTATAATTTTGTCCAGGTGTATAATTTTGAAATATGTTTTGATATACACTTATCGTTGAAGGCACACACAAATATAACATACTTCCTATATTCATTGCACGATTTACACGCCCTAGAAATTCTACTGGACTGTATATGTGTTGCATAAGGTTATGACACCACACAACATCAAATGGTACACTCCAGATAATATTATCTGTATTAAAGTCGTGATTTTTATATTTTATATTTTTTCTACTAGGAGTATTTTGCTCTGCATTTAAATCAAACCCTACACAATTAAAATTTAACTTAGGACCTGGTTCACCGTCTGCAGTCCATTCATGCATATTTGCCCAGAATTCTAAATCTAATCCTTTACCACACCCAAAGTCAGCCATATGCTTAATACTAAGTTTAAAGTCATCAAATTGATCTAGTAGATTTAATGAAAGCAGACTATGATTGTGACTTGCTTGGTGATCCCATTTAGCAACTTCTCTAGTCAATTCTTATGTCTTCCATACCTGCTGTACGCAGTCTGACTACATGGCCCATTTGCCATTGTTTTGTATCTAAACCTTTCATTATACCTAGCCAACGGTTTCTGAGTAATGCAACTTCGTTGATGATAGTTTCGAAATCAATAACTTCATCTTCACCGTCAACGTATTTTTCTGCATCACGGCTTGTTAATGCACGAGCATATCCTTCTAGATATTTTTGGAAATGTTTGCGTCTTATTTTACGTAGTTGTATGTTAAGGTAGTTTAGTACTGCTTCTATTTCTTGTAATTGATTAAATCTATGTTCTGTAATACCGGGCAATGCAGTAATATTTTTTTCTACAATACCCTTAACGTTACATTCACGTTTTGCCTCTTCCAGTTCGCTTTCGTAAAAATTTATAAAGCCTGGAATTTCAGCAATATTGTTTACAACTCTGTTGTACCACTGGCTCAATACAAATCCTCTTCCTCAAAATCTTCTTCTACTTCGCCAACAATTTCTTCTATACTGTTTTTCATATATTCATCTAAACCGCCTAGTTTAATTAAATCTTCTTCATCTAATATTTCTTGCAAATCATCTATTAGGTGATCAGTAGCATTTTGCATTTCTTTAGCAGGTATATATTGTTTTAATATTTCATATACTAATTTAATTGGTGCTTCCATAATTTTCCTTTAACGATTCCTCTCTGTTATATATCATTATACAATCTTTTTATTATTTGTCAAGTCAATTTATTTTTAGTCTTTTTGTTGAATCATGATGATCATATACTAAATCCATTTCATTTTTTTCTAATAGCATATGTAAGTCTTTTGTATTCTTTGGAAAACTTTCTAAACCATACGACCTAATATTTAAATTATATTTAAATAACAATACATGTAATATAATTGCTTCATCATATAAATCCAGTTTATAATTAGTAAGATCAAGGGAATATCCATTGACTATAGATTGGCATATAAGGTTAATATCCCAAGATAACCTGGAATATGGAATAGATACGTTTTCTTGCCAATTACGATATATGTCTTTCCATTTTGAAAGTCTACTTGTATCTAATTTTAAATTCAAGAATTGTAAAATGTTAATAAGCACAAGTTCTCCATCGAACCAAAGTCTATTAGCATTTACACAATAATGATCTTTAGATAGAATTGTGTGTATATAATTCTTTTTCGAACACACAGAGTTTAAATGATTTTCAAATGGACGCATGTGAACTGCTAAAAATTCTCTATTATCCCATGCAGTGTTGCTCCAATTTAATTTATTTTCAGTAAAATACTTTTTTTCTGCATTTATTATAGCATTCAAATCCTGGTTGTTTTTATTAAAAGTATCTCTGTTCTTTGAAATCATTAGATTACTTGTGGGATTTCTAGTTACAAAAATTAATGGAATGCCATTATCTTTGCAAATATCAAATATTTTTATATAATCTTCAATAATATCTTCATCTTGTTTGGATATGCCTTTCAAGACATCCTTGATTACTGGATAACTTGAATATAACTTAGTTTTAATATTTGTATCTTTAATAAGCTCTATTTCTAAATTTAACTGATTACTGCCGTGAGATTGATTCCTAAGATGTCCATGAGCGTTTATAGATGTTACTGGATTATTTGTTAGTGGTATCCATTCAGTAGGTTTGATATCTTGCTTTCTTATTCCTGTATAAAAATATTCAGTTTGCCCAGATAGATAATGAATTGACCAATCTAGGAATGTACATCCTAATTGTTCAAGTGATGTTACGCAAAACATATTTTTTAATTTCATATTAAATCTCAAAAATTAAAGTTATTAAATAGATCTAATTAGTTCTTTTAAGACATCTAATCCAGGCCAAGGAGATGATTTTGAAAGCAGATAGTGTCTCCAAAAAGGTTTTTTGAATTCAACTATAAGTTTACTATCATTCATCCACAGTCCAGGTTTACTAACTTCTGTATATTGGCCGTGTTCAATATACTTAGTTTTCTTGTAGTAATACTCTTGATCATCAAATACGTTTATAGTATCTATTGTCAACCCTGTTATTAGCACATGTTTATCGAAAATTAAATTTCCACTACTATCTATTTTACTATCATACTTAGTTTTGTCAATTAGTTGAATACTAAAATGTTGTAAATCTGATTCTATATAATCTACCTTAAAATTAAATTTGTTTATTCCGTCTTGCAGATCGCCATAAAATAATGTATTAGAACCATAAAGTATATGTATTCTAGCAGAACTTAATCCAGAATAACTGTCAAGTTGTAATTGGATTTCTGTCCCAGTGTGTATCTTATCACATACTTTGTTTGTGTAATCAACTATATTGTCCATTAGATGCACACTTGGATTAGAACTAGGTGGTTTATCTTTAAAAAAATCAATAGCTAAAGGTTTATCTTTAAGCATACGATTACGCATTTTTTCTTCAACAATTTTTTTGTTAAAACTATCTATGCCAAAAGCATCAAAAAATTTAATTGTACAATAAAATCTTGCTATCTTTTCTTTATATGTTAATTCAGGATTATCTGGATGCCAACAAAGTTGTGTAAAGTTGTTACCAGAATATTCTAACTTTGGATCTCTACTACTAGGCGTATCATCCAGTACACTAAAAACAGCTAGTTTTATTGTAGTGATTGTACGTTTTGCAATCATAGGTCCCAATTTTATAAATGTTTCTAATTGAGTAAGAAAGTCTTCATAACGTTCACTCCAATGACCTACAATGATATTCATTTCTGATCCTATTCCAACCCTATCAAGATTTTCAAGCTCATAAAAAAAGCCATCTACGTCTGTTTTTTTACTCATGTTTAACAATACATGATCACTCATTGCTTCTGCTCCGATAGTAAGATTGACACATCCACTTTCTTTTAATCTATCGTAAAAATCTCCTGTATATGCACTACTACGTTTTCTAGGCCTTGCTATCCAATTGCCTGTCCAACGTATTTTTTTATCTTCTGATGCAGTACGATTATATTCTGCTAATAGATTAATTTGTGTATTTAGAGCTTTCATATTACCGTTCGCAATACTATCAGCACTTGCAAACTCGTATATATTATATCTGTTAGCTAGATACTTCATTTCATGGAAAAGATGATGTGCATCTTTTTGTTGGAATTTGCCAAACTGAACTGCTACATCACAGAAGTCACATGCTCTAACACATCCTTTGCTAGTGTAAACAGGAATTTGTGTTTTTCCTTCTCCCTGATATGCATCAATATAACAATCATCAAAGTTAGAAAAAGGATATTTAAGTTTATTATCTAGTGGCGTTTGCATTGTTGGAAAGATTGCTTCTTCATAGTCATTTGATAATAGATGTAATATGCTATCTTCTGTATCACCTAATAGGGTTTTATCGTATAGATTTTTATCTTTCATAATTTGCCAGAACATACGGTTGTCATCTTTTTTTGTAGCATTAATATGTCTAGTAGTACAACCTTTCCCTCCTAACACTATTTCGTAGTTTCTAGGTTTGTCTTTTATATAATTTAAGAACTGTTCTGTAGCCATGTGTGTATAGGTACTAAAAACACTTATACCTAAAAATCTTGTATTTACGGTCTGTAAAGTTTGATATATGTGTTCGTAATAATCTGTTGGATCAATATCAACTTCTGCACCTAACCAATAATCACTGTTGGAATAAAAAAGTTCTATGTCACCTTTGCAAAATTTATGTAAGTAGGTAAGGTTAGTGTCCCATGTGTTTATTTTATATCCTTGACTTTCTGCAATGCCTTTAAGCACTGCAGGCCCACAAGGCACCACATCCAATTCACTTGCAGGAAGATTAATTATCACCATGTCAGAGGTTTTGTTGAGTTTTGGTTTTATGCTCATTTCTCTCTCATATGGATCTATAATAATTTAGCTCTTAAAATTATAAAACTTTTATTCCAACTATCATGAGTATATTTCCAATTAGGAGTGTCTGAACTGCAGTGATATTGTAGACTTTTCCATGCAATAAGATCGCCAGGATTTTCCCACATACATATTTGTTTTACACTAAACTCGTCATTTTTTTCGTCCATATGTGCTGCAAATTTAGGACATATATCGACATCCCTATAATTTTGTTCTCCCTGTATTTTTGGAGTATTAAGAAAAATAGTACCAGCCTTATAATTTTTTTTCCAAAATAGAGGAATTAAAAAAGCAAAATCTTGTTGCCATTCTTGTCCTTCTTTTTTAATAGTTATATCTGTATGTGGCATTAATGGAAAAATTATATATTTTAAACAACTTCCGTCCTGTAACTCAAAATTACCGAAATATGCCTTTAACTTTTCTATTATATAATGGATTGGATTTTTTGGATCTTCCAGGTATAATGATTTATTTAAAGCGCCATACCAACCACCAATATATTGAGTACTATATCTAACTGTACCATATTCAGGTATTATATAATTATCTATTTTTGTGTGGAAATAATTGCTTATATCTTCCATTATTTCTTTAGGAACATATTGTCGTTGTACAAAGGCATTTTCTATTGTCATTTTATTCTTTCTGTATTTCCTCATATTCTGACAATGGTGTAGATAATGTATTTTCTTCTACGTATTCTTTGCTATCTGCTATATCATCTATACTTAGTCCGTCTTGTGCAGAAATGTCTTTCATTATTGCTTCTAGTTTTTCACCTGTCCAACCTTTTCTAAATTCAAGCATTTCCTCACCAGAAGTAGTTGTATATTTTAATCGATTGCCTTGTTTTGTAAGTAATCCTTTTGCTTCAAACAAGTCTAGTAATCCACTATATGGATCCATGCCTGTTTCATATGGAATCTTTACCTGCACTCCTTCAAAAGGTTTTGCATAACGAGTCTTCATAACTTTGCAAGCAGCTCTTATACCGTTGACTGTTGTTGTTTTATTTCCATCTAAATCTTCTTTTAGTTTGAGTTTTCTCATAGCAATAACAATACTTGATGCATAGATAAAGCCTTGTCCACCTGATATTTTATCATCTGGATCAAACATATCTTGCGAAGCATATGTATGGTTAGTACATACCATACCAACATTATAACTACCTATCATGTTTACTGTGTTTCTGACAAGTGCAGTTAGTGCTTTAGGTTTCCTACCCATATCACCTTTCATGTTACCTGCATCAAATTGATCTACATCTGTAGGAGTTAACAACATTCCTAAACTATCAATTACAAATAATACCTTGGGTCTTTCTTCGTCCGGCATTGCTTTGTAATCTTTCATAAATGTGCTAAGTGTTTTTGCTACATCGTCAATCATACTCATACTAAGTTTAAGTAACTTGCTTTCATCAGTATCTACACCAAGTGCTTGTAACCAACTTTCATCTAATGCGTTTTCACTATCAACAAGCACAACGAAGATACCTTGTTCTTGTGCATTTCTAATAATATTTCCACTTGCAAAATAACTTTTACCTGCACCACTTTCGCCTGCAAATACAGTCACCTTTCCCATAGGAACACCTTTATGAAAATCTCCGCTTACTAAATAATTTAGTGCATAGCTTCCTGTGCTGATCCAATCTGTAGGATCATGGAATCCTATACTTAATCCGTCTATACTTTTTGTTATATCTTTTCTAAATTTGCTTACGTCAAAAGGTTTACCCATTTTTTTACTCCTATGTGCCTATTGTTTATATTATACTACAGATATTTGTCGATGTCAAACACATTCCTATAATCCAAACCACGACGTTTATCTAGTTCTTGTAGCCGTTTAATAGTTTTACTACTTCGTTTATCAAATTTTTCATCTAAGTGCTTGAGCATATTTACATAACTATTATGTAACAGATACCTTCTATCTGCTCCTTGTATTCTATTTCTTAAAGTATCTTTAAGTTTTTCTACTGTTTGTTGCTTTGCATTTCTTACGTCATATGCTATTGGACTAGTAATAGGACCAATTACAAATGAGTTTTCAACATATCCTAAACTACGAAAAAAGTCTACTGTATCAAAAATACTAAAAGGATTTAGTATTAACCATAACATATTAAAACTTATTTTGTGATCCAATTTGTGGATAACTTCTAAGTTTTGTAGGAAAGTTTCCCATTTTGCACCGTATCTAATATACTCAAATTCTTCTTTTGTTGTCTCAACACTTACAGTCCAATGTACATCTTTAAACTTACTTGCACGTTCAAAAACAGGGCTTTTAAGATTGCTTAAATTTGTATTGATGCGAATTGTGCAATCAGGATTTAACTTATCTAATAATTCGCTATTTTCTTTCATAAGCAGAGGTTCACCGCCTGCCAGGTAAACATTTTTTAGTTCATGTGCATGATCTAGTATATATTTTTTAGTGTGTGCAAGAGCATTTTCATCCACTATTATTTCTTTGTTTAGTTCTTTAGCCCAAGTACTACTTAATCCAGGGCTACAATATACACAGGCTAAATTACAAGTGTTTCGCCAACGCATGTCAACTGTGCGAAGTGTAGTGTCCATTGTATCGTAAGTATCATATGGTACACCAGACAAAGATTTAAGATAGTAATACCTATCACTACGAACATTAGCAATACCACTTGTGCCTGATTCTAATTTGTAACAATTACTACAATTTGTATGTTCTTTGTCTTCATACATTGCTTGTTTTATTTCACGGTTCTTATCATCTGCAAGAATATTTTCTATTGATTTGTTGTTTATATCACCTATCTGCTCGTTGCTTAATACACAGTTCTTGACTTTGCCGTTCGGGTTCATTATAAATCCAGTCCAAGGAACAGGACAAAATGTTCCATTTATTGCACGTTTAGGATCCATTCCCAATGCTTATCTCCTGTAATCTTAAGTTATTCTTTTCGCATATATTCCAAGTATTAAGTACTGCATTACACCATACATCCACAGGTGCTCCTCCTTCATTCTGTGTGTCTACCTTACCTGGACGTATTAAAACTAATCTACATTTGCTCCTTTGACTGAGATTATAATGTGCTTGATCAAGTGTTTGTTTTTGCAATCTATACTCTTCCATGTCAAAAGATGAACTACTATGTGTAGCCATTATACTACTAATATTCCAAATTATTTTGTTAGTGTTATGCCACTGATGCCATACTTTATAAAGCAATTCAGTCTGTGCAAATCCTACTTGTGCGTTATTTATAAACCAGTCACACTCTACAATAGGGCCTATTACTTTATTTAAACTGCGAATATTATGACCAGTTCTGCGACTAAGCCCAACAATCTCGTGCCCTTGTTCTGTTAAAATTTCAGCAAAACATTTGCCTATTCCTTCACTATACCCTGTAATTGCTATTTTCATTTTACGTCCTTAGAGTAAATGTCATGAAATTGCGGAAATACTTTTACAAAAGATTCGTTACGATGGTTGTCAAGTTTTTGGGTAATACGTGTAAAATCAGATAAAGTATATTGGCTATCAGTGCTATTCATAAGTTCTTTTGTTTCTGCCCAATGTTGTGCTAACTGGCATTGTCCTAACTCTTGTATATGTTTTTCAATTTTCTCGGTTAACCGTTCTTTGTGGTATATAGGTAATGATGTAAGACATAGAAATGTTGGATCAACCAACGTAGTAATTTTAAGATTATCACTTGTAAAGAATCCTTCTTTGATCCATAGTGATTGTAATTCAATTAAACTTTCTATTGTCAGCCAACTTACTGTAGAAGTTATGTTCATACGTACATGAGGTGTCACTTTTTTAACAAGATTTATGTTATGTAGTGTGTTTTTCCAAACAGTACCATGACGTACATATTCAGCAGTTGAACCACTTGCATCAACACTTACGCCTACAGTTACATTAGAAAAATGTTTCCAGTAATCAAATATGTTACTATTTTTGTAGGTAAGTTTACTTAGATTGGTATTGTAGGTCATTTTAACATTAAAGTTTTGTACTTCTATTAACTTATCAAGTATAATATAATGTTCTTCAGTAATTAAAGGTTCGCCACCTGCAAAGTATATTTGTTCAATATCCTTAGTGACATACGGCAACAATTTTTCTAAGTTATCAAGTCTTGTTTTGCGACTATCTGAAATTAAATCAATTTGTTCATGTCCAAGGACTGCATCTTTGCCAAATATCTCAATTGTTTCTTGTTTTATACTGCTACTGAAATACTCACTACACATACGGCATTTAAAATTACAGATGTTATTAAGTCTAATATCTAAACTGGAAATTTTCTCCCTAACAGTTGTTTTAGGTTCAAAAGAGTCTCGATAACTTTTGATATTATTGTCTTCTTGGTAGTAGCATGTGCTACATGCTTTAATGCGATACCCGTCGATCATCCATTGTCTAAGTTGGGTTGTCTCTTTTGAATCTAAGATGCTTTTAATAGATTTGTTAGCAATATTTCCAAGTGAATACCGGTGGTCAGCAACACAACATGGTAATACATTTCTATCTGTTCCAACATGTAAATGATTCCAAAGTTTCTTACATGCAGTATTTTTGTACGTAGGAACTTTTACTTTATAGCTTCCTGGATAGATACAACTTGAAAACAATGTTGTATCTGAACTGTAGACTTTGTTTACTTCCGCAATTTCTGTTTCTATATTAGGATTATGGGTAAGTATTAAAATAAAACAGTTAGTAATATCAACTTGGTCTACAATCTTTTGTATTTCAATTAGTTTTGATCCATAGGAATCAATAAAAGGATAAGTATCAACCGTGCGTTGTATAATTACTATTCTTTCATTGGGTTGAAAAGCGTCTTGTCTTAGTGTTTGTAATTGTTTGGTAAGTTGTTCAGGATCACTATCAAATTCAATTGTACCAACAATTTTGATGTCGTTGCTAACATAAGATAAAAGATCCATCATGCCCAAAATCTTTCCAGACCAGGTCTACATGCTTCTTCTAGTTCTAGAAATGCAATCAATTCTTCAGTGTTGTCATGCTCAACTGCTACACCTTGCATTTTGATGTCTCTTGTAAACCAGTTTTTATATTTTACATTCAGTGGCTTTGGTGTATCCAAAAAAGCAAACTCGTGCCGTATGTTATGTATTTTACAATATGCTTGTATTTGATTTAACACGCCTACATTCAAACAACTAACAGTAGTCCAAGTATCCAATTTCATATTTTTATACTGTTCGCTTGTTTCTTTATAATACATAAGATTATTTTCAAAAGTTTTCCATTCGATAGGATACCTTATATATTCATGAACTTTATTCAATCCATCAAAACTTACAGTAACAATTACAGTAATGCCTCTATCTAGTAAAGTTCTTAACTGCTTAATTTTTATATTTGCATTTGTATTGATGCGTATAATCTTAACATTGTCTGGCAAGTTATCTAATAAATCGTTGTAATTCTCACTGATACTAGGTTCTCCGCCATTGATATCTAATTCAACTATATGTTCTAGAGGAAGAGTTTTATATAGTTCGTAGTTATCTTTAACGACTAGAGCTTTTTTAAGATTGCCTATTCTAGTACTTAAATTAGGATTACAAGTAATACAAGCACTATTGCAATAGTTGTCAAGAGTGCCTCCTAGTTGTATGTAATCTTTGTTAAACTTACTTAGAATTTTATCACGTTGTATACTGTTTAGTCTAATACTAGTATTATTTAATTGTTCTGTTTGTTTGCAACGTACACACTCTTTGGGCCATTGGTCTCTATCCATTTTGGTTTGTAAAGTCTTTATCCAATTACTTTTAACCATATCTTTATATGTGGAAAACTGTTGCCCATCTATCATATGTCCACAACATCCAATTGTCCCGTTGCTATTTAATCTTGCATAATGTTTTATTCTTGGACAATACATTTATTATATAAAACTCGACTTTTGCTTTGTATGTATGAATTTATTTCTTCTAGTGTAGCAGGTTTGTCTACAAACTTATTGTATATAAGATTATCTAAATCTATCCAGTGTGTAGGTGCAATAAAATTGCCAGAATGTTTACTTTGATTTTTATGTATGGAAATATCTAATTTACTAATATCTTTTATAGTTATTATCCCAGAATAGTGTTTATACAAATGACATAACCACATATACTGCGGCATAAAGTGTCTGTTAACAAGTTCACCACATTCTATTAGATTGACAAGAGTTCTTTTGTCATATAATTTATTGTGTTGTACATATGTATTTACACCACTATTGAACCTATTATGTGCTTCTCGCCAGTAAACTTCTATATTATTTGTATGTTTATCTATACTACTATTATATATCTTTTTTATACATAGTTCTGCTAAACTACTACTAGCATTTTTAAAAATAGGATACACAAAACGTTCTGCTGGTAATTGAAATACTGTACAGAGCTTTGGGTATATTAGTTCACTATTATAATGTATCATTGAAATGAGAGCGGCATTTCTGCCGCTCTGTTTTGTTAAGATTGTCTGTTACGAATCATTGCTAAAATGTCTTCAGCTCGTTTGCTTTCACCGCCTGTTGCTGGAGCTGCAGGTGCCGCCACAGTTTCTGTCTGTGGAGCAGGAGTAGGTGTTGCACCCATCTCTTCTGGTGTTGCTACTGGAGCAGGAGCCACTGTTTCTGCAACTGGAGTTGCCGGAGCAGGTGTTGGTGTTGTAGTTGCTGGAGCAGTTGACGTACTTGAGGTTGAGGAACCTGCTGGAGCATCTAAAC
>Ga0233450_10001609_pt1 | contig 23334 bp, 20 predicted proteins | sample 011ome_30_FD_189956 | JGI IMG/M metagenome (GOLD analysis project Ga0233450, IMG submission 189956) | Coastal salt marsh microbial communities from the Groves Creek Marsh, Skidaway Island, Georgia - 011501CT (spades assembly) | ecosystem: Environmental > Aquatic > Marine > Intertidal zone >... | reverse complement strand
GCCCTCCTAAAACACCAGTTTTAGACAAGGTAAATTTACCTGAAGACATTAAAAATTTATCTCCTGTAGAGCTGAAGACACTGGCTGATGATGTTCGAGCGCATATGCTATACAGTGTCGGGCAGAGCGGAGGACATCTTGGTGGAGGTCTGGGGGTTGTAGAACTTACAGTTGTCTTGCAGTACCTTTACAATACTCCTGATGACAAAATAATTTGGGACGTAGGTCATCAAGCTTATCCCCATAAAATTCTAACTGGAAGAAAAGATACGCTTACTTCAATTCGTCATAAAGATGGGCTAGCTCCATTTCCAAATCGAGAAGAGAGTCCATATGACGCTTTTGGAGTTGGTCACTCGAGCACATCAATAAGTGCTGCACTTGGCATGGCAATTGCAAATCATGATACGAATAAAAAGGTGGTTGCTGTGATTGGTGATGGAGCCATGACTGCTGGAATGGCGTTTGAAGGTTTGGCTCATACAGGCCATATCAAGCCAAACATGCTTATCATTCTTAATGATAATGATATGTCTATCTCAGAAAATGTTGGAGGTTTGAATAATTATTTTTCAAGAATTTGGGCATCAAAAGTCTATAAGGGGATAAGAAAAAGTGGAAAAAGTTTTTTAGAAAATCTTCCTCAAGCTCATCACATAGCAAGAAAAGTGGAAACTCAAATGAAGGCCATGGTTGCGCCTGGAAGTATCTTTGAAGAACTAGGGCTTAATTATATCGGTCCAATCGATGGTCATGATATTAATGAGTTGATAACAGTGATTGGTAATTTGAAAGACTTTGATGGCCCACAGTTTTTACATGTCATTACAAAAAAAGGTGCTGGATTAGATCCAGCAGAAGCAGATAGAATTGGCTTTCATGCGATCGGAAAAATAAAACCATTGGATGCATCTAACAAAAAAAGTGGGCCAAAATATCAAGATGTTTTTGGGCAATGGATTGTTGATATGGCCAATGAAGATAAAGACTTGATGGCAATTACTCCTGCCATGCGTGAAGGCTCTGGGCTAGTGAGTTTTAGCAGGCAGTTTCCTGAAAGATTCTTTGATGTTGCTATTGCAGAACAGCATGCTGTGACTCTTGCTGCAGGTATGGCATGTGAAGAAAAAAAACCTGTTGTTGCAATCTATTCCACTTTTCTCCAACGGGCCTATGATCAATTAATACATGATGTAGCATTACAAAATCTAAATGTTCTCTTTGCAATAGACCGAGCTGGATTGGTTGGAGAGGATGGTCCGACTCATTCAGGTAATTATGATCTTACATACCTTAGGTGCATTCCAAATATGATTGTTGCAGTGCCGGCAGACGAAAATGAAACAAGAAAATTGCTAACCACGGCTTTTATTCACAATGGACCTGCTGCCGTAAGATATCCAAGAGGTGGAGGAATTAACTCACCCATAGAGCTTGAACTAAATCCTGTCGAAATTGGTAAAGGTAGAGTCATGAATATTCGAGAATCAGACATGCTCATTCTTAATTTTGGAGCGCTGATAGAAACTGCTGATGAGGTTGCTCAAGAATTAAATGCTACTTTATTGGATATGAGATTTGTTAAGCCATTGGATAAAAAATTAATTGCTGAACATGCTATTAAAAAACAAGTGATTGTCACAATTGAGGATGGAGCCATATCAGGTGGTGCAGGTTCAGCTGTTAGTGAATGGGCTCAAGAAAATAAAATGAAACAGCAAATCATCATATGCGGTATTCCTGATCAATTTATTGATCATGCAAGCCGAACAGAGATGCTTGAGATGACTGGTCTAGATAAAGAGGGAATTCTTGCTAAAGTAAAAGACTGCTTATCTTAGGTGGCCCATCTTATCTCGCTTGGTATCAAGATAGTTTTGATTCTTTTCATTGGCGCCTTCATGAAGAGAGGTCCTTTTCACGACCTTAATGCCGACCTCTTCTAGAGCTTCTACTTTTTTTGGATTATTTGTTAAAAGATTTATTGAAGTGATATTGAAATGATTCATTATGTCTAAACAAATATTGTATTCTCTTAGGTCTGCTGGAAAACCCAACAATTCATTAGCCTCAACAGTGTCATGACCTTGATCTTGTAAAGCATATGCTCTGATTTTATTAACCAAGCCTATGCCTCTGCCCTCCTGTCTTAGATACAAGAGAATTCCAGATTTATTTTCAGCTAACATTTTTAATGCTGATTGTAATTGGGGTCCACAATCACATCTCAGGCTATGCAAAGCATCTCCAGTCAAACATTCAGAATGAACCCTGCACATGACAGCATCTTGATTATGGATATCACCAATGGTTAGTGCTATGTGATCTTTGCCATTGGGTTCTTCAAAGGCAGAGATGGTGAATTCACCAAACTTTGTCGGTAATTCTGATTCAGATACAAATTTGCAACTATTCAATTGATTTAAATGAAGGTAAAAATTGCATAGATTATAACACCAGCAAAGAATCCTGCTATTAAATCATCAAGAAGAATACCAAGTCCTCCATTTACACTCTTGTCTACCCAAGAAATAGGCCAAGGCTTCCAAATATCAAATAATCGAAACAGTAAAAAAGCTCCAAAGTAAGGCATAATTTCATGAGGAACAAAAGATAAAGTAACAAGCATTCCTGCCACCTCATCGATAACAATTGCTGAGTGATCTTTAGAGTCACTGTCTTGTGTTGCTTGAGAACATACCAGCCAAGAGATCAAGATAAATATTGGTAAAATAATATAAATTGTTGAGTGCAAAAACTCTGCAAAGTACCAAATAATCAGAGCAACTAAACTTCCCCATGTACCTGGTGCAGGTTGCAACAAGCCTACGCCAAACCAGGTGGCAAAAAGATGAGAAGGTTTTTTTAAATTTGGGAAACTCATGCTACTTAAAATGATCCCAATTTTTAATTGCGCCCTTGTTGTTAGTAATAATTAATTTTTTTCCTCTCATTACACCAATAGTATGGCATTTTTTATTACAGGAATTGGCTTTAGTTTGAAGCGCTAATAATTGTTTTGGAGGTACTGTGAATAATAATTGATAGTCGTCTCCAAATTCTAGGCACTGCTTAGCATATTGTTTATCAGCGACAGGCACTTGATCTAAATCAAGATTGCATCCCACTCCTGAACTTTCGACTATATGACTGAGGTCTTGAATAATCCCATCAGAGATATCAATCGCAGAGGAAGCGAGGGTTGCAATCATTCGTCCATAAGCTATCTGAGCAGAAGGAAATAAGTAAGGTTTAGTTATCTTATTAAGTTCGCCACTTCTCTTATATTCTTTCAACCCAATATATCCTGAACCTAACGGTTGAGATAAACATAATATATCTCCAGGTTTAGCATTTGATCTCTGTAAGATTTTTTTTTCAGGTTTACCCAATACTGTTACGCTAATTTGCAAAGGGCCTTTTACAAGATCGCCGCCAATTAATGGAAAATGAAATTCCTTAGAAATTTTTTGCAACCCCTTGCGAAAAGCTTTCATCCAGTCTGGGTTAAAGCTTGGCATGACCAAAGATAGGTTGAAAGCAACAGGGTTGCCTCCCATAGCAGCAATATCGCTTAAAGCAGTCGCAACAGACCTATATGCTATTGATTCTGCTGGCATAGATTTTAAAAAATGGATACCAGCAACGGAGGTATCTGTGCTTATAAGTAGCTTTGAATTAGAAGCTATAACTGCGCAGTCGTCGCCAACGGAAAGATCTATTCCATTAGTTGTTAAATAAGAAGTACCTATGCCTGATAGGTACTTCTTAATAATTGAGAATTCTGAACTTATTTTAACTTGGGTATCTTTCGAATAAACCTGTAGCGCCCATTCCACCGCCAACGCACATAGTGACAATACCAAATTGTTTATCTTGATTGTTGAGCTCACGGACAATGTGTCCAACTTGTCTAGATCCTGTCATGCCAAATGGATGTCCAATTGAGATTGACCCACCATTTACATTGAGCTTATCCATGGATATGCCTAATTGATCACGACAATAGGCAACCTGAACAGCAAAAGCTTCGTTCAGCTCCCATAAATCAATATCATCAACACTCATGTTGTGAGATTTTAAAAGCTTAGGCACGGAATAAACTGGACCGATACCCATCTCATCTGGCTCACAGCCCATGGTTGTAAACCCTCTAAAATAAGCCATTGGCTTCAAGCCTAACTCAAGAGCCTTATCTTCACTCATCACAAGTGTTACTGAAGCACCATCTGAAAGTTGAGATGAATTACCAGCAGTCACTGATCCATTTTCAGGGTCAAATACTGGCTTTAGTGATGCTAAAGCTTCTAAGGTTGTTCCAGGCCTGTTGCACTCGTCTTTATCAACGGTGTAATCAACTTCTTTTGATTCGCCAGTCTCTTTATTCATGAGCATCATCTTTGTTTCCATTGAAATGATTTCATCAGTAAACTTGCCAGCTTCTTGGGCTGCAGCTGTTCTTTTTTGGCTTTCAAATGCAATTTCATCTTGAACTTCTCTTGAAACGTTGTATCTATTTGCAACGCACTCAGCAGTAATACCCATTGGATGATAAATACCAGGATGACTCTCTGCTAATTTTTCATTAACAAAACCATCCATATTTTGCTTACCAGAAAGCATAGTAATTTGCTCAACGCCACCCGCTATAACCGCATCATAGCAACCAGCCATGATCTGACTTGCTGCCATAGAAATTGATTGTAATCCAGAAGAACAATAGCGATTGACAGTTGTGCCTCCAACTGAAAGCGGAAGATTAGACAACACTGCAGCATTTCTCCCTATGTTGTGCCCCATGGCGCCCTCAGGGTTTCCGCAACCCATGATGACATCTTCTACTGCTTCAGGTGGCAAGTTAGGATTTCTTTCTAACATAGCATTTATGATGTGAGCTAACATGTCATCCGGACGAGTCATGTTAAACCCTCCACGATGAGATTTTGCTAAACCAGTTCTTACGCTATCGACGATGACTGCTGTTTTCATATTTGTACTCCAAATTAATTGAAAGGCTAACAATAACTATTGGCATAAAATGTGTCAATAGAGTAATTGTATCGATCCTATTCTAAACGATCATCATCATTACTTAAAGACTTGTACCAACTTGGAATTAAGTCAATGTTGTGTTCTTTTGCTTTAGAAAAAATATATGGCAATGTGATGGGGCTAAAGGGCAATATTAAAAGAATACCCAGACCTAAATTTTTTAGAATGTTTTGGAATTGCGTATTTGCTTCCTGCATCTCCGCATCGGTTGCTCGGCCCTCTGTATATCTTATATATGTATCCAGCATCATTTTGTTTTGCTGATTTTCATTTAAAAATACTTCTTGGACTTTGTTGATGGTCTTAGAAAAGCTCTTAGTAAATATTTTCATAATTTCAAAAAAAAAGCCCGAATAAATCCGGGCTTTAAATTTTTGGTATTAATTTAGAAATTCATACCGAAGTTAATACCCATAATCTTAGGATCTAATGCTACACCATTTGCAAATCCACCAATGGTTGGATCTGTATTGTACTTAGCATAAATGTGATCGCTGTCACTTAAGTTTCTGATATATGCACTTACATACCAATCAGCATCATTAGGAGTATAAGTTAGAGAAAGATCTACAACATCATAATCTTCGATGTAGTCTCTTTTTCGGTTAAATGTATCAGAGTAGGTGTCTCCTCTGTATGAATAATCAACTCTAAATGAATAAGTTCCAGCAGTTGTGTCAAAGAATTTTGTCAGACCAAGCCTGTAGTTATCCTCAGCAGAACCAGGCAATCTATTACCAGAAAGATCTTGCTCAACACCGTCTGTCACCGGACAAGGAAGCGTTGTGCTATCAAGACCAAAGTAAGGCTGTGTACATAAACTTGCAAATGATGAAAATATCAATCCAGTATCAGTATTTGCGTATTTAACTAACGCACCAAGCTGAGCATCAGAGGCATAAAGACCTAGCGAACATTCAGCTGAAGGAGCAGCCTGACCTAGGAAAACAAGAGGATTACATGTTGCTGCTAAAGGTGCAAAATCACTTAAGAAGCCAGTTTGACCTTCTGTATATGGCAATCTCATTGTTGCAGCACCAGGATTAAGTGGGTCTACAGACATAAACTCATCAATCGTTGCATCAGTGTTAGCATAGAATCCATCTAACATCAGTGTATTAGTTATAAAGAAGGTAAATTCAGCCTCAAAACCCTTAATGGTTGCATCAGCATTTTCATTAATGGAAGACCTTCTAACAATTTTTGAAAGCTGCAAGCCAGTAATTTCATTCTGATAAGCAGACAAGTTCAATTGCAGTCTGCCATCCATTAATGTATTTTTCATACCGATTTCAAATACTTCAACTTCTTCTGGATCATAAGTAGCTACACCATCATTATCACCGTCAGTTGGGTTTGAGCCTCCTGGCTTAAACCCAGTAGAGAAGGTTGCATAAAGAAGTGAGTCATCAGTTAGGTTATGGTCTAAACCAAGTTTGAACGTAGATTTATCACCTTCAAATTGCCTTAAAACTGGAAGAGGTTGAACTGTTCCAGCATATCCAGCTGCTATACCGGTAAGATCTGCAAGTCCTACATAAGCGTTATCGTCAATAGAGTATTCACTATATCTTCCACCGAATGTTAATCGAGTGTCATCAGATAAGTCGTAATACATCTCACCGTAAATAGCTGTCTCTTCTCTGTTCATGTTACTGTCATTACGATATTTTTTTTGCCAATCTGCAGTCCCGCCTGTTCTTCCAGCCGCGGCTGCAACTGCAGCTGCATTTGAACCAGGAAATCCAGGGATCACTACGCCTCCTGATGCAAGACCTAAAGTAGTTGCAAGAGCATCAGCAGGTGCGATGATGCCAAGCCCGGCAAGTTGCGCGGCTGTTTCTCCAGCTCCAGGCAATCCACCGAAGAAAGTAACCCAATAGGCTGACCCACCTCGCTCACACGTTGCAGAAAATATTGCACAGTGAGGGCCATCACTTGTATTACCGTAATACATTAAACTTGGTGACATAATGTGATAATCAACCTCTGAGCCAGTTCTATTTTCATACATACCAAAAGTAAAATTGAACTTGCCATCAAATTCTGAAGAAAATCTGAGTTCGGTTTGTTGCCACTCTGCTTGATTATAGGCTTTATCGATATTTTGCTCACTGGCATAGGTTCTCATTCCTGTACCACCATATCTGCCTTCCTCGTAGCCTACATTGGTTCTAATAGGACCAAGTATGTATGGAACCACAGATACTGAATGATCGTAATCACCCCAGTCTTCAAACTCCCTTGTATGATATGAATATGTAAACACCATATTAATGTCATCAGTTAACATAGTATCAATTTCAAACAATGCATTTTGCAAAGTTGTGGCATGAGTAGGTTTAAAATCTAAGTCAACCGATCTAATGTCGCTTGAAGGATTGTTTCTGCTGTATGTGAAATCCAGTGATGTATAGGTATACATGAAGTAATTAATCCAATGGAAGTAACCGCCTGGGGAATAGACTGCCTCCATACCTGACTCAAAAGGGCTACAACCAAAGAAGTCATCTTGTTTACAATACTGTCTCGCTGCCCTTAATCTATTATCGTCAGCTTCTGTTGTCTCGTAAATAAGCGAAATCGTAGTATCGTCTGAATAATCCCACTCAAATGATGCGCGTCCAGTGAGGGTGTTTCTATCATCTAAAGTTGATCCGTCATAACTATTAGTTACAAACCCTCCTCTTTTAAGGCTTGCAAAGGCAAATCTTGATCTAAATGAATCAGTAAATGGAATATTAATTGCTCCAGACAATCTGGTTGAATCATAATCTGCTACATCAACCTTGAGGTTTCCGCCAAAATCAGCGCCTGGTCTTTTTGTCTGCATTTGAATTGCACCACCTGTAGTACCAGAACCAAATAGGGTTCCTTGGGGTCCTCGAAGAACCTCGATTCGCTCTACATCAAAAAATTCAGCTTCATATAAACCTGATTGAGAAGCAGTTTGTCCATTCCAGAAATAACCAATAGCATTACTTGAAGAGTTTCCAACAGCAAAGTTTCCTATACCTCTTAAAGCAACACCAGAGCCTGAATAAGCTCCTTTTGAAAAGGTGAGAGTTGGAACAGCAAATTGCAAATCCTCAAAGTTTTCTAATTGTTTAGTTTCAAGATCTTCTGCTGTGATAGCAGTAATAGTAATCGCAGTATCTTGCAAATTTGATTCTTGTCTTAACGCGGTCACAACGACTTCTTCGACAGATCTTTCGACCTCTTCTTGCGCAAAAGTTGGTGTGAAGGACATGGTAAATACTAGTCCAATTGATAAAATATACTTGTTCATAATCTTCCCCCTTACAGTTGATTAAGTAGAACTAGTTAATCATATACCCAAATCTCGAGTTATGGCAATAATTTTTAGTTCTATAAGGTGCTACTTATTGCGTTTTTAAGATTATTCGTGTTAAAAATTTGAGGAAGAATTCGAAGAAATTAAATTACTTCAGATCTTTTGAGCTTTTTTGAAGGACTTGTCTTGCAACTATAAGTTGTTGGATTTGTTGAGTGCCTTCAAAAATGTCTAAAATCTTAGAATCTCGAGAAAATTTTTCTAGTAAATGATCCTCAGAAAAACCCTGCATGGAACATATTTCAACGCATTTCAAAGAGATCATATTACCGATTCTACCTGCCTTCGCCTTGCCCATAGAGGCTTCTTTAGAATTAGGCATCTTGTTATCCATCATCCAAGCTGATTTATAAACAAGCAGTCTGGCTGCCTCTAACTCAGCTTCAAGCATCTCTAATTCTCTCTGAACTGCGGATTGATTGTGCATCGATTCACCAAAATTGTCTTCATAGCCTTCTTCTGCCAATATGGCTCTGGTCATATCTAATGCAGCTTGACCAAGACCAATAGCCATTCCAGCAACCATAGGCCTTGTGTTGTCGAAAGTCTGCATAGCGCCACCAAAAGATTTTTTTGCAGCATTGATATCAGTCTCTATTTCTTCCTTACCACCAAGTAAATTTTCGCGAGGAATTCTGCAATTATCAAAAATTAAAGTTGCAGTATCAGATGCTCTGATTCCTAATTTTTTTTCAAGCCTTGCAACAGTAAATCCTGGCGTGCCTTTCTCCACAATGAAAGACCGAATAGCAGTTTTACCCATATCTTTATTGAGTGTTGCCCAAACAACAACACAATCGCATCTATCCCCATCTGTTACATAGATCTTTTCTCCATTTAGAACCCATTCATCTCCCTCTAAAACAGCTGTTGTAGAAATATTTTTTGAGTCGGACCCAGCGGCTGGCTCTGTAATCGCCATGGCGGCCCATCTTTTTCCCCATAAGGTTTTTTGGTCTGGATTTCCTACTGCCATGATTGCAGCATTTCCTAGACCAGTTCCAGGTCTGGCAAGAAATAGACCAACGTCACCCCAGCACATTTGCTCTAAAGAGATCACGGCCCAAAGATTTCTGCCCCCAAGATCCATTGATTTAACAGAATCATCTCCCATCTCTGTTTCTTTCTTTTGCGCTGCTGCAGCTTGATTGAGTTGCTCCATCTCTACAGGTGCCTCATGCTCCGCCTTATCGTACTTCCTAGAGATAGGACGCAATATAAATTCTGCAGCCATCCTCATGGTCTCTTGAGTTTTTTGTAATTGATTTGGTAAAAGTGGATGTATCATTTTAAACTCCTGCGCCTCCTTCAAATATTCCGATAGCCCTGAGATTTCTATACCAAAGCTCCACTGGATGCTCATGGGTAAAACCATGACCTCCTAGTAATTGGACACCGTCTGTACCTATTTTCATACCATGATGCGTTGCAAATCTATATGTGAGTGACGCCTGCTTATGAAAATCTTCTCCTAAATCCTTCAGGGCAGAAGATTTATAAACCATGAGCCTTAGGGCCTCAGTTTCAATAGCCATATCAGCAATCATAAATGCAACCGACTGTCGGTTTGAAATAGGCTCATCAAAAGCAACTCTTTCATTGGTATATGGAACAACATAATCTAGAACAGCTTGACAGACTCCGAGCGCTAATGCTGACATGCCAATTCTAGAAGAGTCTATTAAGGATTGAAAATTAAGAGAGTAGTTATGTCCACCAAGTTTATTAGACGAATCAATTTTACAATTTGAAAAGTTAATTTGAGAGAGAGGTGCGCCCTTTAAGCCCATAAAATCTTTCTCCTCTATTTCAATTCCATCTTGCTCTTTATCAACAAAATACAAATTACATTCCCCTGACTCGTTTGATGCAGAAATTAAAAAAGTATTAGCTTCATCTGCAAAAGCTATGCCAGTTTTAGATCCGTTAAGAATAATTTCTTCGCCACTCTCTTCTGCATGAACGCTTGATTGATAAGGTTGAGTTGCTAGAGAAGTGTTGTTAATTCCTAGACCTACATTAAATATCGAGCCATTAACAAATTCGGGTAAGTATCTAGCTTTCTGCTCCTCACTTCCATGCTCTACAATAATCTTAGCTGTTAAAAGAGGAAGTGATACCGACATAGCCAAGGATAAATCTCCATATGCAAGAGCTTCCAGTGACAAAGCATTTGAAACAGAGTCTTGCTCTAAGCCCATTCCACCGAATGCCTCAGGAATAATAAGAGAGATAAGATCTAAAGACTTAATTTTCTCAAGTAATTGGTCGCTGGGCCTTCCATCAGTCTCAGCCTGTCTTGCTTGAGGCCTTAATTCAGTTTCAGCAAATTTTCTGAGCATGTCCCAAGTCATTTGCTGCTCTTCAGAGAGCGTAATATCAAACGGATATTCTGTTTTATAATCTTGCATTAGGTTTTTTAATACACTTTTGATGGCATTTAATATATGTAAAGATGTTAAATGTCTTAATCAACCAAATCAATGACTATATATTTTACTAATATTTGAAAAATTGAATTATAAAGAGAACATTGAGATTACTAGTTAAACTGCAAGCATGACAAAATCCGAACGGGCTTCAATTGTTACAGAAATTTTAGAGGAATATTATCCTAAAACTCCAGTACCACTAGACCATAACGATAATTTTACTCTTTTAGTTGCGGTCCTATTATCCGCTCAATGCACCGATGAAAGAGTTAATAAGGTTACGCCAAAACTTTTTAAACTTGCTAATAATCCAAAAGACATGAGCACTAAAAGTCCTGAAGAAATTTATAAAATTATAAAACCTTGTGGCTTGGGTCCTCAAAAATCTAAAGCTATACACAAACTTTCTAAGATTTTATGCAATACATATGCTGGAGAAGTTCCAGAGGATATAAAAGCCCTGGAAAAACTTCCAGGAGTTGGTCACAAAACAGCATCAGTGGTTATAAGTCAGGGATTTGGTCACCCGGCTTTCCCTGTTGATACCCATATTCATCGATTGGCTCAAAGGTGGGGCCTGACAAAAGGAAAAAATGTTAAGGAAACTGAAAAGGATTTAAAAAAACTTTTTCCTAAGGACTTATGGAATAAGCTTCACCTTCAAATTATCTTTTGGGGAAGAGAGTTTTGTCAGGCTCAACAGTGCCATGGAATTACTTGCAAGATTTGCAAAGCAACTTTTCCAAAAAGATCACGTCCTTTTTCCCACAAGAAGCCCTAGATAATTTAGAATAAAGCTTTTCAAGTTTTACAAAAAAATTATAAATATTTCTGGAGTAATCAATGGAATCTCAAGCTGATTCAATCTTTTCTAATACACAAACTATTGAAAATTATGATGCAGAACTATGGCGGGCGCTTAATTTAGAGTCTGACCGTCAAGAAGAGCATATAGAGCTTATAGCTTCTGAAAATTATGCAAGCAAGAGAGTAATGGAAGCTCAGGGAGGCTTGCTGACAAATAAATATGCAGAGGGCTATCCAAATAAAAGATATTATGGTGGTTGCGAACATGTTGATATTGCAGAGGAGCTTGCAATTAATCGAGCAAAGCAACTCTTCCAGGCAGACTATGCAAACGTCCAACCTCACTCAGGATCCTCTGCAAATGCTGCTGCATTTTTAGCCATGCTTGAACCAAATGACACTATTATTGGTATGGGGCTTGATCATGGGGGTCATTTAACTCATGGTGCAAAAGTTAATTTTTCAGGCAAAAACTATACCGCTTATCAATATGGTCTTCATCCCGAAACATATGATATTGACTATGATCATGTAAGAGACTTAGCTAAAAAACATAATCCAAAAATGATTATTGCCGGATTTTCAGCCTTTTCAGGAACAATAGACTGGAAAATTTTTAGAGATATTGCTGATGAGACAGGATCTTATTTTCTTGTTGATATGGCTCATGTATCAGGGCTTGTTGCGGCCGGTCTATATCCCTCTCCTGTTCCTTATGCTGATGTTGTAACTTCTACAACTCATAAAACATTAAGAGGTCCGAGATCTGGAATTATTCTTGCAAAATCAAATGAAACCTTAGAAAAAAAATTAAATTCTGCTGTTTTCCCTGGATCTCAGGGCGGACCACTAATGCATGTAATAGCTGCAAAAGCAATATGTTTTAAAGAAGCCCTAGAGCCAGAGTTTAAGAATTACATGCAACAAGTAATTGATAATGCAAAACTCATGTGTAGTGTCATACAAGATCGTGGCATTGATGTTGTAACTGGTAAAACTGATAATCATATTGTATTAATGGACCTACGAAGCAAAAATTTAACCGGCAAAGATTGTGAACTTGCTTTGGGGCAAGCCAACATTACTGTAAATAAAAATGCGGTGCCTAATGACCCTCAGTCTCCATTTGTAACTTCAGGCATTCGACTTGGAACGCCAGCTATTACCACCAGAGGTTTTGGAAATCATGAGGTGGAAACCTTAACCAATTGGATCTGCGATATTGTTCTTGATCTTGGTAATATCAACCAGATTAATAGTATCAAGGATGAAGTAATCAAAATGTGTAAAAGCTTTCCTGTGTACAAATAAAAATGTTTTGCCCCTTCTGCCAAGCTCAAGATACTAAAGTCATTGATTCGAGGCTTGTGGGTGATGGGTCACAAATTAGAAGAAGAAGAGAATGTGAGGTTTGCCATGCGAGGTTTACGACCTTTGAGACCGCTGACCTTGCGTTGCCAAGAATAGTAAAAAGTGATGGTGAGAGACAGCCATTTAATGGGGTTAAGTTAAAAGGTGGGATGCTAAGGGCGCTTGAAAAAAGGCCCTTGTCTGCTGAAGAAGTTGATGGAGTATTTGGAAGTATCTTGACTGAAATTCGTCAGCTTGGTGAAAGAGAGATAGCATCGCGTCAACTCGGCGAGATTGTGATGCGAAATTTAAAACGAGTTGATCAGGTTGCCTATGTAAGATTTGCCTCTGTTTATCGTGACTTTCAAGACATCAAAGAATTTGCAGAAGAAATATCTTCCTTATCAAAAGAAAAATCAAAAAGCACAAAAAAGAAAAAATGAAAGACCTGGAGTTTATGGCTAGAGCCATTGAGCTTGCAAAAAAAGGTCAACTCACAGTTCAGCCAAATCCAATGGTTGGATGTGTGATTGTAAAAAACAACAAAATAATTGGTGAAGGATGGCATAAGGAATATGGCAAAGATCATGCGGAAATAAATGCGATAAAAAACTGCAAGAAAAAATTTGGTGTTAAAAAGGCTCTAAAACTCATTGCAGGATCAAATGTCTATGTAAACCTTGAGCCATGCTCAATTGAAAAAAATACTCCTCCATGCTCGAATGCTTTGATTAAATATCAAATAAAAAAGTTATTCTGCGGAACCCTTGATCCAAATCCAAAGATTAATGGCCGTGGAATTAAATTACTAAAAAAAGCAGGAATTGATACAAGTGTTGGCTTGCTCAAAAATGAGTGCAAAGAATTAAACAGGATTTTTTTCACTAATCAAATAAAATCTCGCCCTTACATTATTCTCAAAAGTGCTCAGTCGCTTGATGGAAAAATTGCTCTCCAAAACGGAGAAAGTAATTGGATCACTAATTCAGAATCACGCAAAAACAGTCATCGCATTCGATCAAGTGTAAAAGGTATCTTGGTGGGAAGAAATACAGCTGAGAAAGATAACCCTTCGCTGACAGTTCGCCTTAGCAAGAAGGAGTTAGGTTTAGGCAAGGGTGAGCTTCTTCAACAGCCAGTAAAAATTATTCTAGGCAACCTAAAGCAATCAAAAAAAGTAAGCAAAATTTTTTCTAGTAATGCCAAAATTATCGTTGGATCTAGGCAATCAGCCAAAAAATCTAAAAATGTTGAATATTTAGAATACAAAAAGAAAAATTTTATAGAGGAGTTTCTTCAAGATCTTTTGGATAGAAATATATCGAGTATTTTAGTTGAAGGTGGTCAGAAAACTTTGAATGCATTTATTGTTAATAACTTGTTTGATGAGCTGGTGCTATATACTGCACCCATGTTTTTAGGCAAGGGAAGTATTAATGCGCTGAGTGTTAATTCACCTAATGCAATAAAAACTGCAATGAAACTAAAGATGGTTAGAGTGGAAAAATTTAAAGAGGATATAAAGACAACTTACTACAATAAGAGGCTTTGATTGTTTTTAAGCATTTGATACCCATATATAAGACAAATGGAATTTAATACAACAGAAGAAATCATTCAGGATATAGCAGCTGGCAAGATGGTAATTTTGCTTGATGATGAAGATAGAGAAAATGAAGGTGATCTGGTTTGTGCTGCTGAGCTTGTTGACGATAAAAAAATTAATTTTATGATCAGCAAAGCGAAAGGCTTGGTATGTTTGCCCTTATCTCCTAAAAAATGTGATCAACTAAATCTCCCGATGATGACCAACAATAATCGAGCTAAACATGGAACTGGATTTACTGTTTCTATTGAGGCTGCTGAGGGAATCTCTACAGGTATTTCTGCTGAAGATAGAGCCAGAACCATAATTGCAGCAGCGCAAAAGAATGCCAAAGCAGAAGATATAGTTCAACCAGGCCATATTTTTCCATTAAGAGCCTTTGAAGGAGGAGTCCTAAGTCGCGCAGGTCACACAGAAGCTGCATGTGATTTGGCAAGATTAGCAGGTCTAGAAGAAGCTGGAGTGATATGTGAAATCATGAATGAAGATGGGAGCATGGCTCGAAGAGATGATTTAATGAAATTTGCCTCAACTCATGAAATGAAAATTGGGACAATTGCTGACCTAATCCATTATCGCACCCTCAAAGAAAAATCAGTCCATCTAGAATACTCAAAATCTGTTGAAATTGACGGTCTTCAGTTTGAGCTTTCAGCATGGAGAGACAGTATCTTTGGTAATCTTCATTTAGCTTTTGCAAAAGGTGATCTTACTTCAACAGACTCCCCACTTGTTCGAGTTCATGTTCCTAATACATTACATGACTTAATTGGTATTGAAGAGTTTGGTAAAAGACTTAATTTGGAGAAAGCCCTCAAAAGAATTGGTAAAGAAGAATGTGGAGTTTTGCTGTTAATTGGTAATTATCAAGACGCTGACGAGGTTATGAATGATCTTATGGGAACGAAACCATCTGCTCAACCTGAAACAAAGACTGTGGGCATAGGTTCGCAAATTCTCAAAGAGCTGGGATTAAAACAAATTAAATTGCTCGGAACGCCAGTGAAATATCCATCCTTGTCTGGATTTGATCTTGAGGTAACGGGGTTTGAGCAATGAGTAAAGATGGATTCATATATTCATCAGAGCAAATTGATGTTAATAAAAAAATTGCCATCGTTGCTTCAAAGTGGAATGCTGAGCTGGTTGATGAATTATTAGGTTCAGGAAAAGCACATCTAGAGAAACTTGGTTTTACAAACATTAAAACTGTCTACGTTCCAGGCGCTTGGGAGCTTGTCCACGCAGCTCAAAAAGAATTAGCGGATGCAGACGGAGTTATTGCATATGGAGTAGTAATCCGTGGTGAGACAACACATTACGAACTTATATCTGAGTCAACAGCACAGGGATTAATGCAAGTAAGTGTAAATGCAAATAAGCCCATTGGATTTGGTTTAATTGCTGTAGAAAATTTATCTCAAGCTCGAGAGCGCACTAACTCATCTAAATTGAATAAAGGTAGAGAAGTTGCCCAGTCACTTGTTGAGATGCTCAACTAAAAATGTCAAAAAATTTAGGAAAGTACAAACAAGAACTTCAAACTCGAGAATGTTTAGTTCAGGCCATCTATCAATATATATTTCATGAATCAAATTTAAACTCTTTGATAGACCAGTTCCTCAAGGAAAATACGCCCAAAAAAATAAGCTTTAGTTACTTCAAGCAAAGATTAGAAAATATTTTTGAACAATCAGATGACTTGAAAGAAATTACAAGAGATCTAAAAAATAATGAAGGTGAAAACCTTGAGATTATAGATGAAGCTATTTTATGGCTTGGAATAGTTGAGATACGTGCAAATGAGCTTGCCCATCCTATAGTGATTGATGAATGTATTCGCTTAGCTAAGAAATTTTCTAACCCCAATTCTTATAAATTTGTTAACGCTAAACTAGACGAGTGGCTGAAGACAAACCAGGCCGACTGGCTTAAGAAGAATAATTAACATAGATAGGGCTTGACCAGGCTCTATGTTCAGCAGGTGCGACACAACCATCTCTATTCTCATGAACTCCTACTCTGCATATTTCAGATTTGATACATTCTCCCATTTCATTTAATTCGCATCCTAAGGGGTCGGCAGACAATGTTGGAGAAGGTTCCTCAATAGCACGCACATAGTAAATAGCATCCCTTTGACCGATAGAAAACTGCTCATCTTCAAATGATATCTTGCAGCTAGTACTATTACAGGGAAATGATTTCCATACGTCTTCTATTAGGCCTTCAACAGGTTCATTTTCATATTGTTGAGGTAAAATTTTAATTACCTCAATCCTAGTAATTAACCTTCTTTCATTGCTTGGGTTGTAACACTCAGAGTTACATATTTTTTCTAGGCGTTCTTGAGTCAAGCCATTATTACTATAATCAGGACAGCCAGGTTTTTGCTTCAGAGAGCCCGCGGCTTTGACTGTAAATAACGGCGATTTATCGGAGTTTGCTTCAGCGCCCATGGTTAAAGATTGAGATTGTGTTTCTGCATCAAACCATAAAAGAATTCTTGGCCCTGAGGTTGCATAGACCTCTTTTCTTTCTAACGCATCCCATATGGACTCCCTCTTTCTAGACGTTGAATGAGCAGCAACCAAGCCGCCGGACATGAAATACGCGCTTTGTCTTTCAGCATCCGTTGCGATATTAAGATCCATGATGCTGGTCAAGGATGTGTTGCCTAAGTCAACATATGAAGGCTCTAATTTGCCCTTTGGGCGTCTTAGATCCGCAAGCTTTTCAAACAAGGGATCATTGAAGCCATTAGCTTCTGTGTTGTATAGTCGATCGATTTCTTTGTAACCAGTCCCTGGTCGAGCGCCATGATTATCACTGGAGCCAATAAATCCAAATTTAAAGCGCTTTGGATTTTCTTTATCAGTAAAATCACTTAAAGCTAAAACATACTGCGCAGAACCTTGCGGCCTGTAGTTGAAAGCAGGAAGAAAGCAGTCATTGCACTGTCCTGCATTTAGAAAATCATCTGGTTCAGTCTCATTGACTGCAGCATAACCTGTTGATCCCATTTGGGCGGCAAATAGTTTTGTTTGATCTACCAAATATTTGCATGTCTGAGCATCCATGCCAGAATCTTCACACCTTGCAGCCATAATATTTCCAGCCTGTTGGCAAGTTGGTAAAAAATCACTACTTCCTTCTGGACAAAATATCTCAACATTTGAGTTTAACTTTGCATCATTCCAAGTTCTGTATTCTTCAGAATTTCCATGACCTGAATAAATCTCAAATAAAAATTGAGATTCATCATCTTGGAAATCTGCAAGCTGCTTTTTCCAATCAGATGTTGGCGGGGTATAAAACCCCCACGTTGTCCCGTGAGGAATCACCATATAAGGGGTCTCCCAATCTCTTAACTTCTGAAACAAAATATTTGGATTAGTTGCTTCCTCATAACAATTTATCGGCAGATCTCTGGTATTAACTCCCTCAGGACAAATAGGTGTAGCCTTTATTTCCTCAAAGAATTTATCGAATGCAAAAAATCTATCTCTATTTTTTAAATCTAATGTTGCTGGTAAAGCAGACATAGTCCAGGGCAAACCAAGCCTCATCACCAATGGAGCAACTCCTCCAGAACCAATTGCTCTTGGGGGAACGAGCGCATCATCAGTTTCCAAGAAAATGACGTTTTTATGGCCGTAATGATTTCCTGGGTTTGGATCAACTTGAGTCCATTCCCACCCTAAAAAACTCACCAAATCATCTGTACCCTCTGATAGATTATTGCATTGCTGAATACTTTTCTTTGTGTCCATCCATTTTCTTGGAGTGCTTGCTTCAGCATGATCATTGATAGACCAAAAATCTAAAGCTGAACAAAATCTTGCGTAATCACACGCGTCAGCTAATGGAGAGGCTCCTTTACCATTCATAAATGGTAAAGACCACATGAAAGCATCAGTTGAATAAGTTGTGTGAACATGAAGATCGCCAAAGAGAATTTGCTTTTCATCCAGAACCTCTAATTCTGATTTCACAACATTAATCCTACTTGCTCTATCTTGCAGCGCTTTTTCTGGAAGCACTTTACCCTCTATGACTCCAGGCCCGTCTAATGTCCCAAATACTTTAAAAACTGCGCCTCCAAAAAAAATAGCAACAGTGAAAATAAAAAGCAGAACGAGCGAAGTAAGAAGGTTTCTCATATCTCTCCAGAATTGATAAATCTAATCTCTATAAATTGTTTGATCTCTTGATGGTCCCACTGAAACAATGCCAACAGGACAATCCAAAGTCTCCTCAATAAATAGTATATAGTCCTGAGCAGCTTTTGGTAAATCGTTAAAAGACCTAGCCACTGATGTGTCCTGATTCCAGCCGGAGAATGTTTTGTAGATTGGTTGCTGATTTTGATCATAATCAATGCACACTTGGATTTCATCAAAGTTATCTAGAACGTCTAATTTTGTGATGCATAGATTGGTAACAGAGTTTATAAAAACAATGGTTTCTAACGCTTTCAAATCCAACCATCCACATCTTCTTGGGCGGCCAGTTGTTGCACCAAATTCATGCCCAATCTTTGCCAGTTGCTCTGCATTGGAATCAAATAGCTCAGTAGCAAAAGGCCCTTCGCCAACACGAGTAGTATATGCCTTAGTAATACCCAAAATGGAATCAATATGTCGCGGGCCCACTCCCAACCCAGAAGATAAACCACCTGCAGTAGTGCTTGAAGAGGTAACATATGGATAGGTCCCATGATCAATGTCTAGCATAGAACCCTGTGCACCTTCAAAAAGAATGCTCTTGTCCTGTTTTACCCACAGTTTGAGGAGATCCTGAGTTTTGCAATGATATTTATTATAAAGGTCTATGTTGCTAGTCAGCTCTTCTAAAACATCCTCGAAAGCAATAGGTTTAGCATTATATAAATTCTGTAAAATTTGATTGTGATAATTAACCAATGTTGATAATTTTATCTTGAGCTCTTCAAGATTTTTTAAATCTCCAAAACGCACTGCACGTCTAGCAATCTTATCTTCATATGCCGGGCCAATTCCTCTACCGGTTGTTCCAATGCCCTCTTCTTTATCTCGAACCTGATCAATAGCTATGTGGGTAGGCAGAATTAATGAGCAATCTTCACTGACATAAAAACGATCTTTAAAACTAATATTGCTCTCTTGCAATTCCTTAATTTCTTTAGCTAGAGCTGGAAGAGATAAAACAAGACCATTACCCAAGACACAATGAACTGAAGGATGAAGAATGCCAGATGGGACTAGATGCAGGACTTTTTGCTCGCCATCGACTTTAAGTGTGTGTCCTGCGTTATGACCGCCTTGAAATCGACATACTGCCTCAGAACTTTCTGCCAAAGCATCTACAATTTTTCCTTTCCCTTCATCACCCCACTGCAAGCCCAAGATAAGGGTGTTATTGCTCATTGGATATTAGTTATTGCCTTTTGACTGATTGAGGTATTTGAAGAAATCAGACTTAGGATCGATAACCAAAACATCTGACTTATTATTAAAAGTTGCATCATAAGCTTTCATGCTACGAGTAAACTCATAAAATTCTGGATCTCTCGAGAATGATTCTGCATAGATTGCTGCTGCTGTAGCATCACCCTCTCCTCTTATTTCTTCAGAAGTTTTATAAGCTTCTGCAAGAATAATAACTCTTTCTTTGTCTGCAGTTGAACGGATTTCATTAGAAAGCTCATTTCCTTCAGCACGTAATTCTTCAGCTAACCTGTTTCTTTCAGAGCGCATCCTTTCATACACAGAGTTACTTAGTTCAGGCGGCAAATCGATTCTTTTAACTCTAAAATCAATAATCTCGATACCTAGATCAGACACAGAATTTCCTAAATTTTCTCGCATGTCGCTCATCAACTGGTCTCTTTCTCCTGAAACTAATTCGGTTACTGTTCTTCGACCAAATTGATTTTTCAGTTCAAATGCAGTTCTTTGTCCGAGCAAATTATTCAAGTTAATAAAACTTCCACTAGTTGCATCATAAAAGGTTCGAACATTCGTAATTCGATATTTTACAAACGAGTCAACAATAAGATATTTACTCTCAACAGTTAATATTCTATTTGGCTCTTCATCTAGAGTCTGCAACCTTGAATCATATTTTTTTACATTCTGGATAATTGGCAATTTAAAGTTTAGGCCAGTTGGAAGATCAGATTTAATAGCTTCACCAAATTGGAAAACTATTCCATCTTCTTTTTCATCAATAACAAATAAGCTATTAAGTATTAGCGCAAGAATAAGTCCTGCAAGAACTAAGAGATTCATTCCTTTAGTCATTAGTCTTCCTCCTGTGATCTGTTTTGTTCAAGAATTTTATCCAATGGAAGATACATAAGATTATTACCCCCTTCCACATCCATCAAAACTTTTGTTGAATTACTGTAAAGTCCTTGCAAAGCATCAAGATAGAGCCTATCTCGAGTAACTTTCGGTGCTTTTTGATACTCAGCTAGTAACTTATCAAATCTGACCGCTTCACCCTCTGCGTTAGCTACAACCTCTTCTCTGTATGCTTCAGCTGCCTGGATTCTAGCAAATGCTTGTCCTCTTGCTTCTGGGACAATAGAAAGCCCGTATCGATCTGCTTCATTTTGTAATTTTTCTTTATCCTCTCTTGCTGCAACAACATCATCAAAAGAAGCTTTTACAGCTGAAGGTGGATCAGTTTTTTCTATATTGACCTGTTGCACTACAAGCCCGGTTGCGTATAAATCTAGATAACTTTGAAGTCTTGCATTAACATCTTGTGCAATCATTTCACGACCAGTTGTAAGGGTTTCCTCAAGGGTATTATCCCCAACAACATGACGCAAAGAGCTTTCAGTAGCTTCCCTTAAGCTGCTTTCGGGATCACGGACATTTAATACAAAGTCTTTTAAATTTTTAATTCGATACTGAACTGAAATAGTAACATCAACGAGATTCTCGTCCTTGGTAAGCATATTTGCTGTTTGTGAGTAACGTCTGGTAAGGGCAACATTTTCGACATACCTTTCATCAATGCCAGCCAACATAAAGTTTAAACCCTCGCCCGTCTCAGCATGATACTCACCGAACCTTAAAACAACTGCTCTTTCCGGAGAATCCAACTGGTATATAGACATGCTCGCATAAATAACTAGTAGCCCAAAAAAACCATACATAAAAGCTTTTTTTGTTGGAAAATTAAACCCACTTCCGCCAGAAGATCCATTGGAGCCAGAGCCTTGCTTTCCAAACATTACAGAAAACTTTTTTATTAAGTCATCGAACGAAACTTCGTCTTGATCTTTTCTGCCCCAAGGGTCTTGATTATTTTGATTATCCCAATTCACGTAGATACCTATTGTTGTAAAGTTTTATTATAAATTTAATTTGGGGGTAAATCTTGAGAATTAAACAATTTCAAGCAAATTAAATTGTTTTTTTAGTTGCTCAGCTGCTTCTTCTCCCTGATGAAGATCAAAATAGATCAAATTTTCCCATCCTCTCATCCAAGTACACTGTCTTTTTGCAAATTGACGTGTAGCAAAAAGAGACTTTTCAAATAATTTAGATTTTTCTAGCTTCCCCTCAACTACTTGCAATCCTTGCCTGTAATTTATGGCTTTCATTGCAGGATGCTCGGCAGAAATATCAAAACTATTTTGAATATTTACTATTTCCTGAAGTAATTTGTCTCCAACTAAAATCTCTTGTCTAGATTCTATTCTTTCATGAAGCGCTGATCTTTCTTGAGGAAAAATCCCAAACTCTATTAATGTATATTTTTCTTTTAATGCGCTGCTTTTTTCTGATGATAGGTTTTCATTCAAGCTCATGTTTGTTGAAATGATAATCTCAATTGCTCTTATAATTCTTTGAGAGTCATGAGGATCAATATTTTGACCTGCCTCAGGGTCAAGCTTGATTAGATCTGCATGCAGAGCATCTATCCCATTTATAAGAATTTTTTGCTCCAACTCATCACGTAATTTCAGGTCAGCTGAAGGAAGATTGCTGATTCCTTTTTTCAAAAGACTGAAGTACATCATGCTGCCTCCAACCATTAATGGAATCTTGTCTCTTGCGTGAATGTCATCAATTAACCTTAGGGCTGAATCATAAAAATCTGCAACAGAAAATATGGAATCCAAAGAAACATGATTCACTAGATGATGAGGATGTTTTTTTAAGATAGTGTCTGAAGGCTTGGCAGACCCAACATTACATTCCCTGTAAACCATAACAGAGTCTACACTTATGATTTCTAGAGCTTCAAATTCATTTTGCCAATTAATTGCCCAGTCAGTCTTTCCAGATGCAGTTGGGCCTAGGAGAAATATTATAGGTTTCTTATTCAGCTTCAAATACTTTTAAATTGCGTCTTGATCAGTCTCGCCTGTTCTAATTCTGATAACTTGATCGAGCGTAGAGACAAAAATTTTACCATCTCCAATTTTTCCAGTGCTTGCACTTTTTGTAATGGCCTCGATGACATCCTCAAGTTGTTCAATTGATACAGCAATTTCTACTTTGATTTTTGGTAAAAAATCTATTACATATTCAGCCCCTCGATATAGTTCAGTATGACCTTTCTGTCTTCCAAAACCTTTTACCTCGGTAATTGTCATGCCGGTAATACCAATCAAATCAAGCGACTGACGAACTTCTTCTAACTTGAATGGCTTAATAATTGCTGTAACAAGCTTCAACTTTTTTCTCCTATTTGCCTAATTATATAAGATGCTTGAACCTCTGTTGAGC